>Ga0114129_10002399_pt1 | contig 26037 bp, 19 predicted proteins | sample RhiMetdeltSRZDD1_FD_80071 | JGI IMG/M metagenome (GOLD analysis project Ga0114129, IMG submission 80071) | Populus rhizosphere microbial communities from Tennessee, USA - Rhizosphere MetaG P. deltoides SRZDD1 (version 2) (version 2) | ecosystem: Host-associated > Plants > Roots > Rhizosphere >...
GCCGACAGCGAGCCCAGCCCCGACCCGGCTGCCCACGCCGTCAGTGCGATCGCGACGAAGAGCGCCCGGCGCTTCATCCCGCGGCGCTCCCGTCGTCGCGCTCGACGTCGAAGGACACGATCCGCCAGCGTCCGTCGACCCGTTCGAAGAAGTACGTGCCGGCGGATCGCAGGATCGAGGTCTCTTCGCCAAGCCCTCGGGCTCGGAACCGGACGAGGCTCACCACCAGGACGGGTTTGCCCAGCCGGTCCAGCATGATCCGGCTCCGGAGCTTCCCCGCGATCGGCTCGATCCGGTCGAAGCGATCGGCCGCCGACGCGCCGGCGGTGAGGACGTCCTCGCGCTGCTTCGCGTCGACGCGGGCCCCCCCGGCGAAGACCCGGAGCGCGTCGCCGTAGCCCCCCTGCCAGTTCGCGGGGTCGAGGAAGGCCTCCGTGTAGAGGTCGGAGAGGAGGCTCGCCGTCTTCGTGGCCGCGGCCAGGCCGGCGATCCGCATCCGGCGCTTGACCTTCCCCTTGTCCGTCAGGACCAGCGAGCGGTCGTTCGGCGAGAAGCGGAACGCCGGGATGCTCGGCCCCGAGGACGCCACGGATCGCCCTCGCGAGCCGAGCGTCTGCGTCGACTCCACTCCGCCGCCCAGGATCAGTGCGACCGCCACCACGGCGGCCAGGACCGCGACCCCGCCGCCGACCAGCATGCCGGTGCGGCGACGGGATGACGTCCGTGCTGGTTCCTCCGACAACGCGCGTTCGCCCTCCTTCCGCGCGGATCCGACGAGGTCGGGCTCAGTTGGCCGGCCGGTTCTCCTCGGGGATGTCCTTCGGAAGGATGTATCCATCCTTCGCGATGTCCTCGAAGATCGGGTTCGGGCTCGGCAGGTCCACGATGCTGATCCCACCGGGGCCGGTCCCGATCGTGCCCACCGTGACCGCGTTCGTCACCTTCTTCAGGTTGATCTGGGAGGCGGTGAACGCCAGGGTGAAGAGCTCGCGCAGCGGGATGTCGGTCTCGACGTTGCGCATGCCCGCCCCGGCCCAGCGGAACATCGCCGCCGGGTCCCGCTGGAACTCCTTCCGGAACTGCATCAGCGCCGCGAGCATCAGTCGGCCCTGGTTCATCGACCGGTCGAAGTCGCCGTGGACCAGGGTCTTGCGGGTCCGGGCGAACTCGAGCGCGGACGCGCCGTCGAGCGTCTGGCCCCCTTGCGAGAAGCCGGTGCCCAGGTGCCCGGTGAAGGAGTACGGCACGTCCACCTCGAGGCCGCCGAGCGCGTTGATCAGCCGGGTGAACCCGTCGAAGCTCGTGAGCACGTAGTACGAGAAGCGCACCCCCGCGAGCTGCTCGACCGTGTCGACCATCGCGCGCGGCCCGCCCTGCGGCATCGCCGCCTTGATCTTGTTCGTGCCGCCGGTGGAGAGCGACACGTACGAGTCGCGGGGGATCCCGACCAGCGTGGCTCGCCCCGAGGCTGGGTTGATCCCCAGGATGTGGATCGAGTCGCAGAGCCCCTTATCCACCGGCGTCCCTGTGCGGGCGTCGCTCCCGAGCAGCAGGATGAAGATCGGCTTCGACCCGGTGAGCGTCGGCTCGGCCTCCGCGTGTGCCTTCCCGATCTCGAAGATCGGCGCCCCGACGGCCGGGGTCGTCTGCAGTGCGGCGAGTCCTAGTCCGGCGACGATCGCGGCGAACGAGGCCGCGGCGGCCACGGTCCGTCTGATCACGAGGGCGACCCCGTCGGGCTCGAGGTGCTTCTCGGCTCCTCGTCGCGGTCGACCCGGTAGGCGTAGACGCGCCACTCGCCGTCCACCGGATGGAGGAAGAAGGACCCCGTGCTGAGGATCCTGGTGGGCGACCCCTGCTTCCGCGTCGTGTCGGCCTGGAACCGCACGAGGGCGACCGCGGAGGCCGGGGCGTCCTTCGCGTCGGTGAGCACGATCACCCGCAGCGTCCCGGGCGGCGCGTCGAGCGAGTCGTAGACGTCGTTGGCGTTCGCACCGAGCGTGAGGACGTCGGTGTCGGTCTCGAGCTGCGCCGCGGCCCTCCCGATGAACAGATCGCTCAGGCCTCCGTAGTCGCCCCACGAGTCCGTGTCGACGTAGGCCACGAAGTACAGCTGGTCCATCGTCGCCTCGACCCCGGTGGCCGCGGACCTGGCCACGTCCTCCAGCTGGCCGGGCGGCGTCTCGCTCGTCGGCGTGGCCTTCACGTTCTTCAGGTCGAAGGTGTACTGGCTCGGTCCTTTGGGCCCTTCGTCGACGCCCGGGACGTCGCCGCCGAGGAGCAGGAAGGCGGCGACGCCCGCGAGGGCGACGACGCCGACGGCGGCGGCGACGCGCCGCCGGGTCTTCGACCGGCGGCGCGCAGCCTCGTCCGCGCGTTCGGTGCGTGAGTGCCGGGCGGGTTCGCCGGCCGAGGGGTCCAGAGCCAAAGCGCGGTGGAGGCTACACCCGGTCCTCGGGGTCGCCAACGACGGGGCCCGGCGCGACCTCGAGCTCCATCGTCCGCTCGGCCTGCGCGATCCCTCGCGGTCGCCCCTGCCGGATCCACGCGCGGGCGAGCGCGCCGGCGATCAGCAGTGACGCGGCCACCGACGCGATCGGGTACCCGCGGCGCAGATTCACCAGCAGCGTGAAGGCCACCGCGAGCGCGCCGACGACGTTCACGACGACGAGGACGCGCGCGCGATCGCGGATCGAGATCCGGGCCATCGCCAGGAGGCCGCAGAGGAAGCTGATGAAGACGGAGACGGCGTAGAAGAGGACCAGCTCCTGCTCCCGTCCGCGCGCGGCGATCACGACCGCGAGCGACATCGCCAGGAAGACGATGACGCTCGCCGTGGGCGTGTGGTGCCGGTTCGTGCGGCCCAGCGCCGGCGGCAGCACGCCGGCCCCGGCCTCCCTCGACAGCGCTTTGAGCAGCCCCGGACCGGCCTGGAACGAGGAGGACGCGGCGGCGAGCAGCAACAGCGCGCTGGTCGCTTGGAACGCGGCGAACCAGCCGCCGCCGCCGGCCGCCGCTCGCGCGACGTTCGCGAGCAGCGTGCCGTGCGCCGACGCGCCCTCGCCGAGCCGCACCGCGAGCCCCGCGAGCAGGAGCGTCAGCGAGCTCGTGATCGCGAACGTGAGCCAGAGCGTCAGCCGGCCGCTCCGGATCCGGCCGCGGTCATCGAGCTGTCCGAGCTGCGCGATCGCGCTGGCGGGAGCCTCCACGCCGGTGGCCAGCGCCATCGCCACCGGGAACGCCAAGATCACGGCCCAAGGGCCGCCGGCGCCCGCGATCGGCGGCGCTCCGCCGCCGGCCGCGGGCGCCGCGCCCCATCCGAGCCACACGACGACGATCGCCGACCCGATGAACAGCACGGTCATCGCCGCGAACACGCTCCGGCCGATATGGCCGAACCAGGTGAGACCGGCCACCAGGCAGCACAGCGCCACGGCGATCGTCGTCCGGTGCGACGCGAGCTCGGGGACGTACGCGATCGCCGCGGACGATGCCGCGGCGACGCTGATCGCGATCGTCAGCACGAAGTCGACGATCAGCGCGCCGAGCGGGAGGAACGCCCAGCCCTCGCCGAACGCGGCCCCGGTGGCCGCCACCGCACCGCCGCCGGCCGGGAACCGTCGGATCAGCTGGTCGTAGTTCGCGCAGACCACCGCGATGATCCCGAGGACCACGACCATCGTGACGAGCAGGAGGTCGAGGCGTCCGCCGAGCGACCGCAGCGCGGCCTCGATCGCGTAGGCCACCGACGAGACCGGGTCGGCCATCACCGCGAACGCGAACGCGAAGAGCAGGATGCCGATCCGGGTCGGATGTGTCGGCCGGCGGTCCGGCGCGGGACTGGTCAACGGTGCGCTCCTCGCCGACCAGACTTCCCGGCACGCCTCGGTTGTCGCCGAGTCTAGCCTCCGGGACGCGCCAGGCGCGGCGGCCAGCGTCGAGAGGCCCCCCGTATACTGCTCATATCCCGGCTCCGGCCGGGCTCTCACGCTTCGGGGAGGGTTTCAACGTGCACGGCATCCTCGCCCAGGAGGGCGGACCGCTCACCGTCGTCTTCACCTCGACGGAGGAGTCCTACCTGTGGGTGATCCTCGGGATCTCGCTGCTCGCCCTGGCGTTCGCCTATTACCTCGTCCGCGAGGTCCTCGCGGCGCCCGAGGGGACCGAGAAGATGAAGGAGATCGCGCGCGCGATCCAGGTCGGCGCCCGTGCGTACCTGTCGCGGCAGTTCCGAACGGTCGGCATCTTCCTGGCGATCCTGACGGTCGGGCTGTTCTTCGTGTTGCCGGCGCCCGCCAACGCCCAACACTCGGACCTCTCGATCAAGCTGGGTCGCTCGCTCGCGTTCATCCTCGGCGCCGGGTTCAGCGCGATCACCGGGTACGCGGGCATGTGGCTGGCCGTCCGCGCGAACGTCCGCACCGCGAACGCGGCGCGCGAGTCGGGCCTGCGGCGCGCGCTGCGGATCGCGTTCCGCGCCGGCGGGGTCGCCGGGATGTTCACGGTGGGCCTGGGGCTCTTCGGCGCCACCGTGATCCTGCTGATCTACAAGGGCGACGCGACGTCGGTCCTGGTCGGGTTCGGCTTCGGCGGCGCGCTGCTGGCGATGTTCATGCGGGTGGGCGGCGGGATCTTCACGAAGGCAGCCGACGTCGGCGCCGATCTGGTCGGGAAGATCGAGCAGGGGATCCCCGAGGACGACCCGCGCAACGCCGCCGTGATCGCCGACAACGTCGGCGACAACGTCGGCGACTGCGCGGGCATGGCCGCCGACCTGTTCGAGTCCTACGAGGTCACGCTGGTCGCCTCGCTGATCCTCGGCGCGGCCGCCTTCGCCGACTCCCCGGCGGGCGCGATCGCCGGCGTGATGTTCCCGCTGTTCGTCCGGGCGGTCGGCGTGATCACCTCGATCATCGGGATCCTGGCGGTGGCACCGCGGAGCGAGGACGAGCACGGCATGAAGGCCATCAACCGCGGGTTCTTCCTCTCGGCGGCGATCTCGGCGGCGGCGGTGTTCGTGATCTCCGGGCTGTACCTCGACGACTGGCGCCCCGCCACGGCGGTGCTGATCGGGTTGATCCTCGCCAGCGTGATCCAGGTCCTGACGCAGTACTTCACCGACACGAAGTACAAGCCGGTCCAGGAGATCGCCGAGTCGACGGTGACCGGACCGGCCACCACGATCCTCTCGGGCTTCTCCGTCGGGCTCGAGTCCACGGTCTGGTCGGTGCTGATCATCGCCGGCGCCGTGGTGGGTTCCTTCTACCTCGGGGACACGCTCTCCGAGCGGCTGTACTTCATCTCGCTCACGGGGATGGGCATGCTGACCACGGTCGGCGTCGTCGTGTCGATGGACACCTACGGACCGATCTCGGACAACGCGCAGGGGATCGCCGAGATGTCGGGGGAGTTCGAGGGGCGACCGGCGCAGATCCTCGGTGGACTCGACGCCGTCGGGAACTCGACCAAGGCGATCACGAAGGGGATGGCGATCGCCACGGCCGTCCTCGCGGCCACGTCGCTCTTCGGCTCGTTCGCGGAAGCCGTGCTCCACGCGATGGGCAGCGCGGCGAAGGAGTTCCCGATCCGGATCGACAACCCGAACGTCCTGGTCGGGCTGCTGCTGGGTGGCTCGGTCGCCTTCCTGTTCTCATCGCTCGCGATCCGCGCCGTGGGCCGCGCCGCGATGCAGGTCGTGGTCGAGGTGCGGAACCAGTTCCGCGACCACCCGGGGATCATGAACTACACCGAGCAGCCGGACTACGGGCGGGTGGTCGACATCTGCACGAGGACCTCGCTGCGGGAGCTCTTGACGCCGGGCCTGCTCGCCGTGCTGTCGCCGCTGATCGCCGGCTTCTTCCTGGGCGCGGAGGCCCTCGGCGCGTTCCTGGCCGGCGCGATCCTCACCGGGCAGCTCCTCGCGGTGATGCTCTCGAACGCCGGCGGCGCGTGGGACAACGCGAAGAAATACATCGAAGAGGGCCATTACGGCGGCAAGGGCAGCGAGCCGCACAAGGCGGCGGTGATCGGCGACACGGTCGGTGACCCCTTCAAGGACACCGCCGGTCCGGCGCTGAACCCGCTGATCAAGGTGATGAACCTGGTCGCCCTGCTGATCGCCCCGCTCGTCGTCGCGCACGCCGACGATACGGCGATCCGGGTCGCAGTGGTCGTCATCGCGGCCGTCGTCCTGGCCGTGATGATCTGGATCTCGAAGTCCCGGAAGTCGGAGCTGGAGGCCGAGATCAGGCAGGTGGACGCCCCCAGCGCGGTCTCCTAGGAGCGCGTCGTGGGTGTGCTCCGCCGCATCCTGGACCGGCTCGGCGAGACCGACGAGGATCGGCTGGCCGAAGAGACCCGCGCGTGGGCCGACTCGATCCCCGGCACCGTTCGGATCGCGGACGCGCCGCGCCGCGAGCCCGTGAAGATCGCCGGCGTGATCCGGCGGATGACGGTCCTGCCCTTCGAGGGGAAGGAGGCGCTCCAGGCGTTGATCTCCGACGGGACCGGCGAGGTCACCGTGGTGTTCATGGGCCGGCGCGGGATCGGCGGGCTGTCGCTGGGAGCGAGGGTGGTCGTCGAGGGCGTGATCGCCGAGCAGCGAGGCGAGGTCCGGATGATGAACCCTCGGCTCGAGTTCGCCGGCTGAACCCGCGCCTCAGGCGCTGGCCTCTTCCTCCGAGTTCCGGTCGTCCGATCCCGCGCCGGTCCCCATCACCGAGTCGCGGAGGGCTCGCTCGGAGTCCACGCTCGACAGCGCGACCACCTCGTCTCCGGCGGCCAGCACCGTCTCGGGTTGGGGGATCATCACGTGCCCCTCGCGCAGGATCGCCACCAGCGTCGCGTCGGGGGGGAGCCGCAGCTCGTACAGCGCCCTTCCGACGTTCCCGGAGTCCGGTGGCAGCCGCATCTCCACCAGAGCGACCTTCCCGCCCTCCAGGCGGAGCAGGCGGACCAGGTCGCCGACGGTGACCGCCTCCTCCACCATCGCCGTGAGGATGTGGGGCGGCGAGACCGAGGCGTCCACGCCCCACTGCTCGTCGAAGAGCCACTCGTTCTTGGGGTGGTTCACCCGGGCGAGGACCCGCGGGACGCCGAACTCCTGCTTGGCCAGGAGCGAAGTGACCAGGTTGTCCTCGTCGTCGCCCGTCGCCGCGACGACCACGTCGGCGCTGCGCATGTCGGCCATGTCGAGGATCCGGGGCTCGCACGCGTCGCCGTAGACGATCCGTGTCTCCGGCGCCCACCGGGTCAGCTTCTCGGCCAGGTCCCGTCGCTGCTCGATCAGCGTGACGTCGTGGCCGCGGTCGGTGAGGTCCACGGCCAGGTGACGCCCGACCGCTCCACCGCCGGTGACGATCACCTTCATCGGTGGTCACCCACCGGCGCGAGGATCTCGTCGACGAGATCGATCCCGTCGCGCGTGGCCATCAGGATCAGGTAGTCGCCGGCCTGGACCGTCGAGTCCTTCTTGGGCAGGAAGCCGCCGCCTCCCCGCGAGACCCCGGCCACGAGGACCTTGCCTTCCACCTCGAAGTGGGAGAGGGGCGAGCCGGCCAGGTGTTCCGGGATTGGGACGCGCAGGCGGAGGAGGTCGCCGCCGCCGAGGGTCTCGCGGATCTCCTCGCGGTCGTGGAAGAGCATCAGCTGGATCTGCTTCACGCCCCACTTCGTCGTGGCCACCGTGGGGATGTTCAACCGCTCGTAGATCTCGGCGCGCCGCGAGTCGTAGATCCGCGCGATCACCCGAGGGACGTGGTAGTTCTCGAGCGCCACGCGCGCGGAGACGATGTTCGAGTTGTCGCCGCTCGACACCGCGACGAACGCATCCGCCTCCTTGATCCCGGCGTCCTCCAGGACGTCCCGATCGAACCCGAGACCGACGATCTGGCGGGCGCCCTCACCCGGGGGGTAGGCGTGGAAGGCCTCGGGGTTCTTGTCGATGATCGAGACCTCGTTGTCGCCCTCCAGGAGGGCGTTCGAGAGCTCGGATCCCACCCGTCCGCAGCCCATGATGATCACGCGCATACGGGGGGAGAGCCTACCCCTGCCCCCGGAGCGTGGCCAGAGAGGAGGCCGTCGTGCTCCACCGGGGGTCGGTCGCGGCCGAGAGAAGAAGGGTGGCCGAAGGAGCGGCGTGGCCCGAGGAGCGAACCGGACCGGGAAAGAGTTCGGGCCCGCGGAGGGCGGGCCCGAATGATGAGGACGGATCCGGAGGTCCGACGACTGGAGGGAGCCGTCGGCCCGCCGGATGTGACTCGGAGGATGGGTTCCTCTGGAAGCATCTTCGAGATGGGGGCGTGAGGGATGCGTGAAGGTTCTCCCCTGAGCCGTGAAGATCCCGTGAAAGCGGCTACCGTGGCCTCGGTGAGCACGGAGGGCGACCCGGAGGGGTCGGTCAGGGTCACGCTGCGGGGCGTGATCGTTGCGCTGCTTGCGCCGGCGGTCGCCACCGTGGTGGCCGCGCCGGTCTCCAACACGCGCCCCGAGATCTCGATCGCCGTCTTCATGCTGGCCGTGGTGATCGCCGCCGTGGCCGGGGGCCTCTGGAGCGGCGTGATCGCCGGCCTCCTGGCCTCGATCATCCGGCCGGTCGTGGTGGAGGCGCCGCTCAGCTTCCGGTTCAACGACGTCGAGGACATCGCCACCGGCGTGGTGTTCCTCTCGGTCGCCCTCGTCGTCGGCCTCCTCGTGGGCCAGGCCAGCGAGGAGCGGGCGCGCGCCTCGCGCCGGGAGCGCGAGGCGCGCTTCCTCGGCACGCTCTCGACGAAGCTCCACACGGGCGAGGTCCCGGACCGCGTGCTGAACGAGTTCGCCGAGGTGCTGATGGAGCCGTTCGGGCTCTCTCGGGTCCAGATCGACGCCAGCCTCGACGGCACCGAGGTGCGCGCGGTCGCGCACGCCGCCGAGTCGGCGCCGGGCGGACCGCGCACGCGCGTCCAGCTGATCGCCGGGGACGCGCCGATCGGGCAGATGATCGCCGAGCGGCCCGCCGGCGGCCGCCCGTTCTCCCGCGACGACCAGCTCCTGCTGGAGGCCTCCGCCCGGCAGGCCACGGCCGCGCTCGACCGCGCGCGGCTCGACGCGCGGGCGCGGATGGCCCAGCTGGACGCGGAGACCAACCAGCTGCGCGCGGCGATGTTCTCGTCCGTGACACACGACCTGAAGACGCCGCTCGCGTCGATCAAGGCCGGCGTGACCAGCCTGCTCGATCCGACCGGCCATCACGACGAGCGGCAGGAGCGCGAGCTCCTCACCACCGTGCTCGAGGAGACCGACCGCCTGAACCGGTTGGTCGGGAACCTGCTCGACCTGGCGCGGATCCGGGCCGGCGCGCTCACCCCGACGCGGCAGCCGGCCGCGATGGACGAGATCGTGGAGGCGGTCCTGGCCCGGATGCGCCCGCGCCTCGCCGACCATCGGGTCACCGCCGAGATCCCGGGAGACCTGCCCGACGTCTCCGTCGACCCCGTCCAGATGGACCAGGTGCTCACGAACCTCCTCGAGAACGCCGGCCGTCACTCGCCTGCCGGCGGCGAGATCCAGGTGCACCTGCTGTGGATGAACGGCGGGGTGCAGGTCCGGGTGGCCGACGAGGGCCCGGGGATCCCCGCCGACGAGCGCGAGCGCGTCTTCGAAGCGTTCTACCGCGGGGCGTCGCACCCGGAGACCTCCGGGAGCGGCCTCGGGCTCGCGATCGCCCGCGCCGTGATCGTGGCGCACGGGGGCCGGATCTGGATCGAGGACTCACCGTCGGGCGGATGCGTCGTGGCATTCGAGGTTCCCCGCGAAGAGGAGCGGGTGTGAGCCGGGTCCTCGTGGTCGACGACGAGCCACAGATCCGGCGGGCGCTCCGGACGAGCCTCGAGGCGCACGGCTACGAGGTGCAGGCGGTCGGGACGGGGGAGGAGGCGGTGATCGGCGCGGCGGAGTCGGCCCCCGAGCTGATGCTCCTGGACCTCGGCCTGCCCGACATCGACGGGACCGAGGTGATCCGCCGGGTGCGGGGCTTCACGGAGCTGCCGATCATCGTGCTCTCGGTCCGCGAGGCTCAGCACGACAAGGTCGCGGCGCTCGACGCCGGGGCCGACGACTACGTGACGAAGCCGTTCGCGATGGAGGAGCTGCTGGCGCGGGCGCGAGCGGCGATCCGCCGGGCGCAGCCCGGCGAGCCGCTCGCACCCGCGATCCGCTACGGCGCGCTGGAGGTGGACCTGGGGCGCCGTCTCGTGACGCTCGACGGCGCCCCGCTCCGCCTCACGCCGACCGAGTACCAGCTGCTGGAGGCGTTCGCCACGAACCCCGGCAAGCTCCTCACCCACCAGTGGCTCCTCCGGAAGGTCTGGGGCCAGGGGTACGGGACCGAGACGACCTACCTCCGCACGTACGTCCGCGCGCTCCGCAAGAAGCTCGGTGACGACGCCCAGGCCCCCCAGCTGATCGTCACCGAGCCGGGGGTGGGCTACCGATGGATCGCCGAAGGGACGAGCGAGGCGTCGTAGCATCGCCCGATGACCTCCAGGGGTGAGAGCAGCGCCGGGATCGGCGGACCCCTGAAGCGCCTCTTCGTCGGCCGCGCGCTGGCGACGCACGCGCAGGAGCACCAGCTCCTGCCGAAGACGCTGGCGCTCCCCGTGTTCTCCTCCGACACGCTCTCCTCGGTCGCGTACGCGACCGAGGAGCTGATGCTGGTGCTGCTCGGCGCCGGCGTCGCTGCGTTGTCGTTCCGACTCCCGGTCGCGATCGCGATCGTCGCGCTCCTGGCGATCGTGGTCACGTCCTACCGACAGACCGTGAAGGCCTACCCGCGCGGCGGCGGCTCCTACATCGTCGCGCGCGAGAACCTGGGCACGATCCCCGGGCTCACGGCCGCCGCGGCGATCCTGACCGACTACGTCCTCACGGTCGCGGTCTCGATCACCGCCGGCACGGTGGCGATCACGTCTGCGGCGCCGTCGCTCGCCGACCACAAGGTCCTGATCGCCTCGCTCCTCGTCCTGCTGGTCACGGCGGCGAACCTGCGGGGTGTCCGGGAGGCAGGGGCCGTCTTCGCGCTCCCGACCTACGGCTTCGTCGCGATCGTCTCGTTCACGATCCTGGTGGGGTTCTGGCAGTGCCTGTCGGACTGCCACGTGGCCGACACCGCCAACCTCCCGATCGCCTCCACCACCACGCTCAGCGTCTTCCTGGTGCTTCGAGCGTTCGCGTCGGGCGCGTCGGCGCTGACCGGCGTCGAGGCGGTGGCCGACGGCGTGCAGGCGTTCCGTCGACCGCAGGCGAGGAACGCCGCCGCGACGCTCGCGATCATGGGGCTGCTCGCGTCGGGCCTGTTCCTCGGGATCACGGTGATGTCCGATCTCCTCCACGTCCGCGTGACCGAGGAGATCGCCCACTCGCGGTCCGTCCTGTCCCTGATCGGCGACGCCGTCTTCGGCGGCGGCCTCTGGTTCATCGTGCTCCAGGTGTTCACGGCGGGGATCCTCGTGCTGGCGGCCAACACCGCGTTCCAGGACTTCCCACGGCTCTCGTCGATCCTCGCGCGGGACCGCTTCATGCCGAGCCAGTTCCGCAACCGCGGCGACCGGCTCGTGTTCTCCAACGGCGTGATCGTCCTGGCGGCCCTGGCGATCCTGCTGATCTGGCTCTACGACGCGTCGCTCACCGACCTGATCCACCTGTACGTGATCGGTGTGTTCACCGCGTTCACGCTGTCGCAGGCGGGCATGGTCCGGCGTTGGTTCCGCGTGCGCGGGGAGGGCTGGCGGTGGCGTGCGACGCTGAACGGCGTCGGCGCGTTCGCCACGGGCGTCGTCCTGGTCGTGGCGGTGATCACCAAGTTCCTGCTCGGTGCGTACGTGGTGGTGATCGCGATCCCCATCATCGTCGTGCTCTTCTCGATGGTGCATCGTCACTACATCCGGATCGGCCGGGTCCTGAACGCCCGCGGATTCACCGGTGACGTCACGGGAACGAACGCGTTCGTCCTCGTGGTGCGGGACTTCGGCCCGGCGACGATCGACGCGATCTCCTACCTGTTCACGATCCACGCCGCTCGGGTGAGCGCGCTGTGGGTGGGGCCGGAGGACCAGTTCGAGGACGCGAGGGAGGGATGGCGGCGGCTCGCGCCACGCTACGACGACCTCGAGCTCCTCCGCGGCGGCGACGACCACCTGGTGCGTGGGATCCGAAGGTTCCTGAAGGGCGACCGCGGGGCGACGGACTTCCTCACGGTCGTCGTCCCGGAGGAGATCACGTCGGGCGGTCTGGTCCAGTTCCTCCGTCACCGGTCCACGTTCCTGCTGAAGACCACGCTGCTGTTCCAGCCCGGCGTCGTGGTCACGAACGTGCCGCTCGTACCCGGCGAGCCGATCCCGGAGCTCGCGAAGCGGCCGGTCGAGCGTCCCCGCAGCGTCGTGCTCGTGCCGGTGTCGTCGATCAACGACGCGACGGTCCGCGCGATCGTCTACGCGAAGTCGCTCGAGGCCTCGATGGTCGAAGCCCTCTTCATGGTCACCGACCCCGAGGAGATCCCCGAGGTGGTGAACCGATGGCACGAACGCCGGATCGACGTCCCGCTCGTGCTGGTGGAGGCGCCGTTCCGCGACCTCGGGCCGCCGCTCCTCGAGGAGGTGCGGTCCCACACGGCGCGTGGTGACACGGTCGTCACCGTGGTGATCCCCGAGCTCGTGCCGGATCACTGGTGGCAGAACCTCCTGCACACCCAGACCGCGCTGTTCTTCAAACGGATCCTGTTGTTCGAACGAGAGGTCGTGGTCACGAGCGTTCCCTTCCACCTCGGCGCCCCCGAGACGATGGGACGCAACCTCTCGACCGATCGGCCGTGACGGGCGGGGTTAGGCTGGCGCCGTGAACATCCGTCCGGCGACCAAGGGCGACGCCGACTTCATCAGGTCGATGCTCTACGAGGCCGCCCGGTGGAACCCGGACTGGCCCCGGGAGTCGATCGAGGAGTTCCTCGACGAGCCCAGCCTCCGCCGATACCACGAGGACTGGGGGCGGGAGGGCGACGGCGGGGTCGTTGCCGAGGTCGACGGCGAGCCGGTCGGTGCGGCCTGGTACCGCGTGTTCACCGAGGACGAGCCGGGCTTCGGCTTCGTGAACGAAAAAACGCCGGAGCTGGGGATCGCCGTGGCCCCGCTCCACCGGCGGAAGGGGATCGGGCAGGCGCTCCTGCGCTCCTGCATGGTCCAGGCTCGCGAGGAGGGGTACCAGGCGCTGTCGCTGTCGGTCGCCGTCCACAACCGATCGCGGATGATGTACCAGCGGGCCGGCTTCGAGAAGGTCGACGAGACCGGCGACACCTGGACGATGCTCGCCAATCTGTAGTGACGGCCCCCGCAGGGCCGACGCGTGCAGGAAGGGCGCGACCGCTCGTCGCGATCGTCGACGGGGTCGACCGGGTGCTCCCCGACCTGGGCGAGATCGAAGCGCTGGCGCGCACGATGCGGGTGTCGTCCGTCGATGACCTCGAAGACCATCTCGGCGAGCTCGAGATCGTGTTCGCGTGGAACTTCGACCGACCGACGTTGCTCGACGTGGTCCCGCGCGCCCCGCGCCTGCGGTGGATCCAGTCGATCTCGGCCGGCGTGGAGGAGTTCGCGAAGCCGGTCCTCGCCGAGCACGACGTGACGCTCACGAGCGCGGCGGGCGTCTACGACCCCGGTCTCGCCGAATCGGTGCTCGGGTTCCTCCTCGCCCTCTCCGCCCGCATCCTCGAGGACGCGAGGCTCACCCCGGGCAGCTGGCCGACGGGCGGGACGCGGCTGCTCCGTGGGACCACCGCGCTGATCGTCGGCGCAGGTTCGATCGGGACCGAGACCGGGCGGGTGCTCCGCGCGGCGGGCGTGCGCGTGCGCGGCATCGCGCGCACACCGCGTGCCGCCGACGCGGTCTTCGAGTCGATCCGGGGTCAGGATGCCCTCCTCGACGAGCTCGGCGTCGCCGATCACGTCGTGAACGTGCTCCCGCGGACGGCGAGCACCGAGCGGATGTTCGACGGAGCCGCGTTCGAGGCGATGAAGCCGACGGCGTTCTTCGTGAACATCGGGCGCGGCGCGACGGTCGACCAGCCGGCGCTCGTCGACGCGCTCGCGAGCGGGAGGATCGGCGGAGCCGCGCTCGACGTCTTCGACGTCGAGCCGCTGCCCGCCGACAGCCCGCTCTGGACGATGCCCAACGTGCTGATCTCTCCGCACCGCGCCGGCGATCACGACGGCTGGCCGCGCGACGTCGTCGCGCTGTTCGTCGACAACCTCCGCCGCTACCTCGCCGGCGAGCCCCTCCGCAACGTGGTCGACATCGAGCTCGGCTACGCGCCCGGCGGCAGGTCCTAGGCGGGGGGCGCGAGCAGCTGCTCAGCCTCCCGGATGGACGTGGTCGCGCCCATCTCGCGATACAGCTCCAGCGCACGCGAGAGGAACGGCTCGGCCTCGGCGCGTCGTCCGTCGGCGACGAGCCGCTCGGCTTCCCGGAACCTCGCGTAGGCCTCGTCCGGCGCGCTGCCGATCTCCTTGAGGCGATCCGCGGCACCCGCGATGTCGCCCATCGCCCAGAGTCGTCCCGATTTCACCCAGTTGGTCGGAAGCTCCTCGCCGCCGAGGGCCAGAAGATCCTGGGCGCGCCCGACGCCTGTGAGCACGATGGCGGCGGCGAGGAACCACCACGCCCAGTCCAGCGTGGGCGTTGGATCGAGGGTCGCGAGCATCTCGTCGACCGTTGTCTCTGCTTCGTTCTCCCTCCCCGTCAGGAACAGGAGGCGAGCACGGTCCGCGAGCGTCGGCAGGACGGATTGGGGATCGCCTGCCAAGCGCCCAACCTGGACCGCTCGCTCGGCATCCGCGGTCGCGCCCTCGATATCCCCGCGTCCCAGCCTGATCCGCGAACGTGACGAGCGTTGCTGGACCTCGACGTAATGCGGCGCGCCAGCCTCCATCCGCGCGATCTCGGCGTCGGCGATCTCGAGGGATTCATCCCATCGACCAACGAGACAGAGGTCGTAGGCGACTTCCGCCTTGCTCCAGATGATGCCGCCCGCCAAGCCGTAGCGCTGCACGTACTCCAGGTTGGACTGATGCTCCTCGAGCGCCCGAGCGAGGTGGCCCGAGTAGAAGAGTGACACGCCCATGTTGATATGGCCCCGCGAAACGTGCCAGGGCAGGTTGGCGGCCTCGGCGACCTCGATGCTCTCCTGGATATCGTCGAATCCGCCCAGATCCCCCAACGACGTTCGGGCTGTGCCGACGGTGTTGAGCGTCATCGCGCGGATCTCCTGCGCCCCCACCGTTCCCGCCGCGGCGAGCGCTTCGCGACCAACCCGGATCGCGTCTTCGTAGCGACCGGTCACCATCAGGTATCGACTGAGGTGCGCCTTGGCCCGTCCGACCTCGGTGGAGCTCGGTCTCCCCTCGATCAGCGACTCGGCGCGGTCGAAATGGCCCTGCGCCTTCTTCCCTTCTCCCCGACGCCACACCATGTCTCCGATGTGGAGCTCCGCGACCGCAGCCGTTTCCACGTCCCCTTGCTCGAGGAGCAGATCGCGAGCGCGAGCGAGGACGTCGTCGCCGACGTCGCTGTGGAGATAGAGCGCTCGCCCGTATTGATAGAGGAGCAGCGCCAGCGCGGGGTCGTCCTCCGGCCAGAGCTCGACGGCGGCCTCGTACGCGCGCTCGGCCGCGGCGAAGGCGCCGAGGCCGAGCGCGCGATCGCCGGCCCCACGCAGCGCCAGACGAGCCGGGCCCTCGAGGTCGCTCGTGTCCTGGCCCGCCGCCCTGGCGAGCTCTAACGCGGCGAGGTAATGGTGCGCGAGCAGCTCGGCCCGATCTTCGAGGCGCTCCCCGCCGAGAGAGCCGATCCAGTCGGCTGCGGCCCGGTGTTTGTCGGCGCGCGCCGCCCGTGGGATCTGTCCGTACGCGACGTCGCGGACGAGGACGTGGAGGAATCCGTACTCCGTCTCGTCTCCCACCGACGACCGTCGCGCGCGTCGGACGAATCGTCCCCGCTCGAGCTCGTGCAGTCGCCGCTCGAGATCCGAGGGATCACGGCCACCGATCGCCGCCACGGCGCCCAGCCAGAACGTCTTGCCGACCACGGCGGCGTCCTGCAGTAGCGCTTTGTCCCCGGGATCCAGCCCGTCGAGGCGAGCTGCGATGATCCCCTGCACCGACCCCGGGAGCTCGGCCGTGGTCAGGTCGGCCACGGAACGGCTCGCCGCCATCCGCGCGAACTCCTCCGCGTAGAGCGGGTTGCCGCCCGCGCGCGACAGCAGCGCCGCTTGGAACTCGGCAGGGAGCACGGCCCGATCCAGGAGACCGGCGAGCAAGCGAGCGGTCTCCTCGTCGCTGAGGGGCGCGAGCGAGATCGTCGCTGCGTTCAACTTCCCGCCGCCCCAATCCGCTCTGCGTGATACGAGCTCAGGCCTCGCGGTGCAGAGAACGAGCAGCGGCACGTCCCGCGTCCAATCGATCAGGTAGTCGAGGAAGTCGAGGAGCCCGTCGTCCGCCCAATGGAGGTCCTCGAAGATCAAGACCGTCGGTCGCCGCTCCGCGAGCGCTTCGAGGAGGCGGCGCCACGCCCCGCGGGCTTCGTCGGAGCCGTCCTGGCCCGTCCCTCGCTCCTGGGCGAGTCCGATCAGGGGCCGGAGGTGCCGGGCTACCCACATCCGTTCGTCCGCGTCCGGGAGCAGCTCGGTCACCATCCGATCGAGCTTCTCGGCCGCCTCGCCGTCCGGATCCGTCTCGAGGATGCCCGCCTCCGCTTTGACCATCTCGCCGAGCGCCCAGTAGCTGACGCCCTCCCCGTAGGGAAGGCATCGGCCCTGTCGCCAGGTGATCAGCTCCGGGAACGACTCGACGTACGCGTAGAGCTCGTGGACGAGCCGGCTCTTGCCGATGCCCGGCTCGCCGACGATCGTGACCAGCTGCGGCTCGTCCTGAAGCCGTGCACGGTCGAGCCCATCTCGGAGCAGGGCCAGCTCCCGATCGCGACCAACGAGCGGCGTGTCCACGCGGCGGGTGATGTCGACGCCGAACCGCGACCGGGCCTCCACCGCTTCCCAGGCCGACACCGGGTCGGCCTTGCCCTTGGCGTCGACCGCGTCGGCCCGGCGGTACTCGATCGCTCGCGAGGTGGCCCGATGGGTCGCCTCGCCGACGAGGACCCCGTCCACGGGTGCCGCGGCCTGCAGGCGAGCCGCGGTGTTGACCACGTCTCCGGCGGCCATCCCTTGCCCCTGGAGCGGATCGGCGCCGAGCGAGACGAGCGCCTCGCCGGTGTTCACGCCGACCCGGACGTGCAGGTCCAACTCCGGGTCCTGTTCGTTCAGCTCCGCGATCGCGTCGCGGATCCCCAGGCCGGCCCGAACCGCGCGCTCGGCATCGTCCTCGTGGGCGACCGGCGCGCCGAACACCGCCATGACGGCGTCGCCGATGAACTTCTCGACGGTCCCGCCGCGGCGCTCCAGCTCGTCGCGGAGCCGTGCGAAGTACGGCGTCAGGGTGGCGCGGACGTCCTCCGGGTCGAGCCGTTCGCTCCGGCTCGTGAATCCGACGAGATCCGCGAAGAGGATCGTTACGACCTTGCGCTCCTCGCGCGCGCTCGAAGCGCTGGGGCCGAGCGGCGATCCGCAGTTCGAGCAGAACCGCGAGTCGTCCGGGTTCTCACGCCCGCAGGTGACACAGGTCTGCATCTCGGGCGGAGCCTACTTCGCGACCTCTTCCCGGGAGGCGTCGAGCTCCGCGTACGCGGCCCGCACGCGCCGGTACCGCCTGGAGAACCACCACACGCCGAGCGCCACGACCGCGAGCGCGATCGCCCAGGCGATCGGACGGAGGACCGCCTCGACCTCCGTCCAGTTCTCCCCCAGGACGTAGCCCAGCCAGGCGAGCGCGAACGTCCACGGCAGGCAGCCGAGCACCGTGTAGACCGTGAACCGCCAGAAGGGCATCCTGGCGACGCCGGCCGGGAGCGAGATGAACGTGCGGATCACCGGGAGGAGTCGCGAAACGAAGACGGTGAGCTCCCCGCGGCGTTCGAACCAGGCGTGCGCCCGATCGACCTCGTGCGGGAGGATCAGCAGGTACCTCCCGAAGCGTTCCACCAGCGGCCGCCCGCCCGCCGCCCCGGCCCAGTACGCCAGCCACGAGCCGATGAGGTTGCCGAGGGTCCCAACGAGCGCCACCCAGAACAGGTTCAGCGGTTCTCCGGCGCCGGCGAACGAGGCGCTCGCCAGCGCCCCGCCGAAGAGCATCGTCACCTCCGACGGGATCGGGACGCAGGCCGACTCGAGCACCATCAGGACGAAGACGGCCAGGTATCCGTAGTCGCCGATCAGCCTCGTGACCAGGTCGTTCAGGACCGCGAGCACCGAACGGCCGCCCTCCGGCTCGGGAATATCGGGAGCGTACCAGTGCGTTCCAGGCTGCTCAGGGCCGGTGCGAGCCCTGCCGATGCTGCGGGAGGCCTTCTCGGGCCGCCCCGGGAACCGATGGTACGGTCGGGACGGCCCGGGTTGACAGCACCCGCCAACATCCCCAACGAGAACGGACAGAAACTTCGATATGCCAGGAACCCTCGTCGTCGTCGAGTCGCCGGCCAAGGCGAAGACCATCGAGAAGTACCTGGGCGACGACTACGCCGTCCGGGCTTCCTTCGGGCACGTCCGGGACCTGCCGAAGAGCCAGCTCGGCGTGGACGTCGACGACGGCTTCGAGCCCGTGTACGAGGTCCCGGAGGACTCCAAGAAGCACGTCGCCGACCTGAAGCGGGCGCTCAAGGCGGCCGACGAGCTCGTCCTGGCCACGGACTACGACCGCGAGGGCGAAGCGATCGCCTTCCACGTGGCCACGTTGCTGGGCGTCGAGCCCGACCGGGCGAAGCGGATCACGTTCACCGAGATCACTCGCGACGCGATCATCGAATCGGTGCGGCACCCCCGGGCGATCGACCTGAAGCTCGTCGACGCGCAGGAGGCCCGACGCGTGCTCGACCGGCTGGTCGGATACCGGATCAGCCCGATCCTGTGGCGGAAGGTGCGCCCGGGTCTGTCGGCCGGCCGCGTCCAGTCGGTGGCCGTGCGGCTGATCGTCGAGCGGGAGCGCGAGATCCGTGCGTTCACCCCGGTCGAGTACTGGAGCGTGGACGTTCGCCTCACGCCGGAAGGCGAGGAGCAGCCGTTCGTCGCTCACCTCACCGAGATCCCCGACGGCAAGCTGGCGACCGCGCCGGACAAGAAGGGCATCGTGCTCGGCTCCGAGGGGGAGACGGCGCCCCACGCCGAGCGCCTGGGGAGGGCGTCCTACCGGGTCACCGACATCCAGAAGAAGGAGCGGAAGCGGTCGCCGGCGCCGCCGTTCACCACCTCGACCCTGCAGCAGGAGGCGGCGCGCAAGCTCGGGTTCTCGGCGCGCAAGACGATGACGCTCGCCCAGCGCCTCTATGAAGGAGTGAACCTCCCCGGCGAGGGGTCGGTCGGGCTGATCACGTACATGCGGACGGACTCGGTGAACATCGCCGAGACCGCCTTGCGTGAGATCGCCGAGCTGGTGAAGGGCGAGTTCGGCGACGCCTACGCGCTCGCGCAGCACCGCCGGTACAAGACGCGGTCCCGCAACGCGCAGGAGGCGCACGAGGCGATCCGGCCGACGTCGGTGTTCCGCTCGCCCGACCGGGTGGCCGCGTCTCTCGATCACGATCAGCTGAGGCTGTACGACCTGATCTGGAAGCGGACGGTCGCGACGCAGATGGCGGAGGCGCGGTTCGATCAGGTCGGCGTCGACGTCGAGGCCATCGCCTCGCGGATGCCAGCGGAGGCGAGAGATGGCGACGTGCGGTACGGGCTCCGCGCCACCGGGCAGACCATGATCTTCGACGGGTTCATCCGGGTCTACACCGAGGGCCGCGACGAGGGCCCCGACGAGGACGCGGAGTCTCGCCTCCCGGAGCTCACCGTGGAGCAGCTCCTGCGGCTGCTCGAGGTCCTCCCCGAGCAGCACTTCACCCAGCCGCCCCCGCGATACACGGAGGCGACGCTGGTGAAGACGCTCGAGGAGCTCGGGATCGGACGGCCCTCGACCTACGCGTCGATCATCCAGACGATCCAGACACGCGGCTACGTCCGCCTCGACCAGCGACGGTTCGTGCCGGAGGACGTCGCCGAGGTGGTCACCGATCGGCTGATCCAGCACTTCCCGGACATCGTCGACGTGCACTTCACGGCGCGGCTCGAGGAGGAGCTCGACGAGATCGCAGAGGGCAACTCCACGCGCGTGCAGGTGCTGCGGGACTTCTACGTGCCGTTCTCCGAGGAGCTCTCCTTGGCGGAGGAGAAGTTCGAGCGCTACCTCGAGGAGCTCGACGAGCTCTGCCCGAAATGCCCGACCGAGGGCCGCGAGCCGGGCAGGCTGCAGATCCGCCTGGGCCGGTTCGGCAAGTTCATCGGCTGCGAGAACTTCCCCGAGTGCGACTACATCCGCAACCTCGACGGCTCCGAGCGCCCCGAGCCCGAGCTGCTGGACGAGCGGTGCCCGGACTGCGGCCGTCAGCTCGTGAAGAAGGTCGGCCGGTTCGGCCCGTTCGTCGGGTGCAGCGGCTACCCGGACTGCCGGTACATCAAGAAGGAGCCGCCGAAGAGCACCGGCGTGACCTGTCCCGAGTGCGGGAAGGGTGAGCTGGTCGAGAAGCGGACGAGGTTCGGCCTGATGTACGGCTGCGAACGGTACCCGGAGTGCGAGTGCGCGGTGAACAACCCGCCCGAGAAGGACATCCCGTGCCCGGAGTGCGGGGGGTTGCTGCTGCGGCGTCCCAAGAGCTTCCGGTGCTGGCACTGCGGCGCCGAGGCGGACCTCGATCTCAAGGTCACCAAGCACGGCGACCGTGAGGCGGAGGCGGCGGCGCGCGCGGCCAAGGCCGAGGCGCGGAAGGCCCGAGCGGCCGCGCGCGCCTCGAAGACCCGGAAGGGCGCCGCCGGGAAGACCCCGGTCAAGAAGAGGGCGCCCGCCAAGAGGAAGTCGCCCGCGAAGAAGGCGCCCGCGAAGAAGGCGCCCGCCAACGGCGCCACGAAGAAGTCGACCCGGCGGGCGCCGGCCGCCGCGTCGGAGTCCTCCGGTCAGGACGGCTAGGCGTGGCGAGCGTCGCCGACCAGGTCGCCGCGCTCCGCGGCACCCGGTCGGCGACGCTCCGCGATCTCCTCACCCACTCGCCGTTCGCGCGCCTCTTGGCCGCGATGTCGGTGTCCTCGCTCGGCGACTGGGTGGGGTTCCTCGCCGTGGCGTCGCTCGTCGCGCAGGTCGCCGGGAACACCGGCGGCGCGGCGTTCGCCATCTCCGGGCTGATGCTCGCGCGCACGCTCCCGGCCGTCCTGTTCGGTCCGATCGCGGGCGCGCTGATCGACCGGCTCGATCGAAAGCGGATCATGATCGTGGCGGACCTCGCGCGGGGCGCGATGTACGCAGCGATGGTCTTCATCGGGCAGCTCTGGGCGATCTACGCGCTCTCCTTCGCGATCGAATGCCTTTCGCTCCTGTGGGGACCCGCGCGTGACGCCTCGATGCCCAACCTCGTGCCGCGCCGGCAGCTCGCCAACGCCAACTCGATCGCGCTGGCGTCGACCTACGGCACGCTCCCGCTGGGTGGGATCGTCTTCACGCTGCTGGTCGGCCTGAACACACTCCTCAGCAAGGCGATCCCCGTCCTCGAGGGACGCGACTACGCCGTCCCGCTGTTCCTCGACGCCGCCACGTTCGTCTTCTCGGCCGCGATGCTCAGCCGTGTGCCGATCCGATCGTCCATCACCGCATCGACCGGACGGCTGGACTTCTCCCGGATCTGGCGAGACGTCGTGGACGGGATCCGGTTCCTGCGAGAGGACTCGATCGCGTCCGCGATGACGGCCGGGATCGTCGTCGCGTTCTCAGCCGTCGGCGCGGTGCTCGCGCTCGCGCCGATCTTCGTGGTCCAGACGCTCGGGGCGGGCAACGCGGGATGGGGGTTCATCGTCACGGCGTTCGGGATCGGCATCGGCCTCGGGATGGTGAGCGCCAACCACGTGGCCCGCGTGGTCGAGCGCGTGTCGATCTTCCCCTGGTCCCTCGTGGTCTCCGCGCTCACGCTCTTCCTGCTCGCCACGATGCCCAGCCTGGGCTTCGCGGCGGTCGTCACCGTCTGGCTCGGCGCGTTCTGCGGCCTGGCGTGGGTGACCGGCTACACCCTCCTCCAGGAGAACGTCACCGACGAGTTCCGGGGGCGCACCTTCGCCTCGCTCACGATCCTGTCACGGATGGGGTTGTTCCTGTCGCTCGCCACGTTCCCTACCCTGGCGGGTGTCTATGCGACGCTGGGGGTCGGTTCGGAGAATGGGATCCGCCTGGCGCTCGCGTCCGCCGGCGTCGCGGTGGCCCTGGCCGGCCTCAACACGCGCCGCCTGCTCAAGCGTTACCGCCTCTCGCGACCGGAGCCGCTCTCGCTCGTGCCCAAGCTGAAACGCCCGCCGGCCTCGGGGTTCTTCATCGCCTTCGAAGGGGTGGAGGGGTCCGGGAAGGGAACGCAGATCCGGATGGCCGAGGAGCACCTGCGGCGGGAGGGGTACGACGTGCTGGTCACCCGGGAGCCCGGCGGCACCGAGATCGGCGAGCGGCTCCGCGCGCTGCTCCTCGATCCAGGGACCGGGCTGATCGACGCCCGGTCCGAGGCGCTGCTGTTCGCGGCCAGCCGGGCCCAGACGGTGCAGGCGGTGATCCGGCCGGCGCTCGCCGAGGGCAAGGTGGTGATCTGCGACCGGTACGTCGACTCGTCGCTGGCGTACCAGGGGTGGGGTCGGGGGCTCGGGGAACAGGACGTCCTCACGCTGAACGTCTGGGCCACCCAGGGGTTGTTCCCGGACCTGGTCGTGCTGCTGCACCTGGAGCCGGAGCGAGGGCTCCTGCGCTCGACCGAGGCGCCGGATCGGATGGAGCTCGAGGGCCAGGACTTCCACGTGAAGGTCGCCGACGCCTACCTGAAGATCGCCGAGGAACACCCGGAGCGGTTCGTCGTGGTCGACGCCGACAAGCCGCCCGCGTCGGTGTTCGACGCGGTTCGCGAGGCGATCGACCGGGCGCTGCTGGATCGCCAGGACGGCAAGGGCGCGGGGTCTCCCGTCCCGGCATCGGAGCAGGCGTCGTCGGAGCCGAACCCGCCGGCCGGCAACGAGACCCCGAGCGACCCGGCGATCGACTGACGGCGTCGGCGGGCGGCGCTACCGTGCGCCCGTGACGGTCCCGGTGCTCGAGACGGTCCCCGGTCAGGCGGGGGCGATCGCGTTCCTGTCCGCCGCGGCGGAGCGGCCGCATCACGCCTACGCCTTCGCCGGGCCGGAGGGCAGCGGCAAGTCGCTCGCGGCGCGGGCGTTCACGGCCGCGCTGCTGTGCCACCGGGGCGGCTGCGGCGAGTGTCGCGACTGCCGCCTGGCGCTCGAGGACCACCACCCCAACGAGTTCCTGGTCGAACCGGAGGGCCGGGACATCCACGTCGACACGATCCGGGCCGAGGTGTGGCAGCCGGCCTACCGGACAGCGCCGGAGCCCGGCCGCAAGGTGTTCCTGATCCGCGAGGCGGACCGGCTCTCGCCGAACGCCGCCGACACGCTGCTGAAGGTCCTCGAGGAGCCGCCGGCCGACGCGGTCCTGCTGTTGCTGTCGGCGCGGGCGCATGAGCTCCCCGAGACGATCCTCTCCCGGTGCCACCTCGTGACGTTCACGGCGCTCGCCGAGCCGTTCGTCGTCGACGAGCTGATCCGGTCGGGCACGGACGAGGTGGTGGCTCGGCTCGCCGCGCGGCTCACCGGGGGGAACCTCGGCCGGGCCCGCCGGCTCGCCGCGTCCGAGGACGGGATCCGCTTCCGCGACGCGGCCGCGGAGGCGATCGAGCTCGCCTCGTCGGGGCCGTCCGGGGCGCTCGCGGCCGCCGACGTCGTCCTGGAGGCGGCCGCGGACTACCGCAAGGGGATGAAGGACGAGCTCGCGGAGGAGCTCGCGCCATTCCTCGACGAGCGCGGCCGTCCGGAGGAGATCTACCGCGGCTCGATCCGCAGGATCGAGCTCAGGTTCCAGCGCCGCGAGCGTCGCGCGGAGCGAGACTACGTCGACTGGGTGCTCCTGGGGATCTCGGCGCTCCTGCGCGACGCGGTCGCCCTCGGCGTCGGGGGCGGGATCGAGGTGCTGATGAACCCGGACCGGCCGGGGGAGGGCGGCGCGCCCCTCTCGGTCGTACGGGCGGCTCGTGGCATGGCCGCGGTCGAGGAGGCGCGCGCCGCCCTCGCCGAGGACCTCAACCTCAACACCCGCCTCGTCCTCGAGCACGCCTTCCTGCGGCTCGGCGAGGTCGCGGCGTAGTACGGGGGAGTCCAACTGTGGTGCTGGCACCACTGGCGTACGCGTACACCGATGCCACGCTTACAGCTGGAGGACCAGGTGCCATGGCGGTTCGCGTGCTCATCGTCGACGATCAGGAGCCCTTCCGGCTGGCCGCGCGGATGGTCGTCGAGGCTACGGACGGCTTCGAGATCGTCGGCGAGGCCGAGACGGGGGAGGAGTCCGTGGCGATGGCCGCCGAGCTCGCGCCCGACCTCGTCCTGATGGACGTGAACCTGCCCGGGATCAACGGACTCGACGCCACGCGCCAGATCCTGGGCCACTCCGACACCGTCGTCGTCCTCCTCCTCTCCACCTACGAGGAGGAGGAGTACGCGCCGCGCGCCGCGGAGTGCGGGGCGTCCGCGTACATCCCGAAGTCGGTGTTCGGCCCGGACCGGCTCGAGCAGGCCTGGGCCGCGGCGTCAGCCGCGTGACGCGGCGACCGGGATGCTCCCGGCCAGCGTCGTGCCGGCGCCCGGCCGGCTCCTGACCTCGAACCGCCCGCCGAGCGCGTCGATCCGGTCGGCGATCCCCTGCAGGCCCGTCCCGTGGGTCGTGATCGCCGTATCGAAGCCCACGCCGTCGTCGGCGACCTCGAAGGACAGCTCCCCGTTCGCGCCGGCGATCGAGATCGTCACGCCGGACGCGTTGGCGTACTTCGCGACGTTCTGCATCGCCTCGAGGCACGCGAAATAGATCGCCGCCTCGACATCCTGCGGGAACCGCCCGACGTCGCCGGCGCGGACGTCGACCGGGACGGTCGACTTCCGCGCCTGCGCCGCGAGGGCCGCCGGCAACCCCTGGTCGGCCAGCAGCGGCGGATAGATCCCTCGGGCCAGATCGCGCAGGTCCTCGAGGGCGACGGCCGCCTCGGACTGCAGCTGCGCCGCCATGTGCGCGGTCTTGTCGGGATCGCGTCCGGCGAGCTGCTCCAGCAGCTTCAGCTTCACCGACAACGCGACGAGCTGCTGCTGCGCCCCGTCGTGGATGTTCCGCTCCAGCCGCCTTCGTTCGTGGTCCTGCGCGGCGACCAGGCGCTGCCGCGAGGCGCGCAGCTCCTCGATCAGGCTGACGTTGCGAAGGACCAGACCCGCCTGACCCGCCAGGTCGTGGATCAGACGTTCCTTCGAAGGCGTGATCGGGTCGTTCGGCGGCGTTGAGACGGACAGCGCGCCGAGGAGCTCTCCCTGGTCGCGGACCTCGACGGCCGCGTCGGCCGGCAACGTCGGGAGGTCGTCGCCGGCCATCGCGACCGGCGCCGGCCTGCCGCCGTTCGACGAAGCGAACCCGGCCGGCCGCAGCTCCCTCCCGACCCGAAGCCACACGGTCGCCTCGCGGGCGCCGACGGCGTCGCCGAGGATCGTCGCCATCCGCAGCAGGACGTCCTCGCTGGCGAACGAGCCGCCGACCCGTTGCGAGAAATCCGAGAGGACCTCGTACGGCGTGGCCCGCCCTCCGTACACGATCCGGTCTGCCAGGCGCCGCGCCAAACGTGTCGCCGGCCAGACCGCGATCCCCAGCGCCACCGACGCCACGATCGCGGCTGGTTCCGCGTCGATCAAGGCGCCGCCCAGGACGCTGGCGAACACCAGGAACAGCCCGATCAGCAACAGGGCGACGATCGCGTACAGGA
>Ga0114129_10002400_pt1 | contig 26030 bp, 22 predicted proteins | sample RhiMetdeltSRZDD1_FD_80071 | JGI IMG/M metagenome (GOLD analysis project Ga0114129, IMG submission 80071) | Populus rhizosphere microbial communities from Tennessee, USA - Rhizosphere MetaG P. deltoides SRZDD1 (version 2) (version 2) | ecosystem: Host-associated > Plants > Roots > Rhizosphere >...
CAATGGCGTCGAGCGTCAGTGCCGGCCACCGGCCGGCTGGCCGCCGTCGTTCTGGTTGCCGGGATGGTAGTAGTTCAGGGCCGACGGGTTCACGGGGAACTCGACATCGTCGCCGAACGGCGAAGCTGCGCCCACGCGGTCGGAAAGGACCTCGTTGAGCGGCAGCTGGCCGTACTCGTCGACCGGCGCACCCAGGGCCGGCTGCAGCTCCCGGTGCCAGTTCACCGGGGCCGAGCCGTCCGGCTGCGGGGTGAGGGGTTCCACGTGCTGGGTCGTCACCGCTACTGCCTCCTGGTCTTCGAGCTGGTCTCGCCGGAAGATCTTACGACCCAGCCAGACCAGGGGGTCGTAGCGCCGGTCGACAACGCGCTCCTTCATCGGGATGATGGCATTGTCGGTGATCTTGATGTGCTCCGGGCAGACCTCGGTGCAGCACTTCGTGATGTTGCAATAGCCCATACCCATGGCGCTCTGGGCGTACTCTTTGCGGTCCGTACGCGCGTCGAGCGGGTGCATGTCCAGCTCGGCGGCGCGGATGAAGTACCGCGGACCCGAGAACGGAGGCTTGTTCTCGTCGTGGTCGCGGACCACGTGACAGGTGTTCTGGCACAAGTAGCACTCGATGCACTTGCGGAACTCCTGCGACCGGTCCACGTCGACCTGCTGCATCCGGTACTGGCCGGGGGCCACGCCGGGCGGTGGCGCGAAGGCGGGCGTCTCGCGGGCCTTCTCATAGTTGAAGGACACGTCGGTGACGAGATCGCGGATGACCGGGAAGGTACGCAACGGCGTGACCGTGACCGTCTCGTCGTCGGCGAACGTCGACATCCGGGTCATGCAGCCCAGCCGCGGCATGCCGTTGATCTCCATGGAGCACGAGCCGCACTTGCCGGCCTTGCAGTTCCAGCGGCAGGCGAGGTCCGGCTCCTGGGTGGCCTGCAGGCGGTGGATCACATCGAGGACGACCTCGCCCTCGTTGACCTCGACCTGGTAGTCCTTGAGGTCACCGCCGGCCGAGTCGCCGCGCCACACCTTGAAGTGCCTGACAGTCATGCGAGTTCGCCCTCCGTCATGTACTTGGCCAGCTCCGACGTCTCGAACAGCCCGAGCAGGTCCGGCCGCATGGTCGGGACGGGCTTGCGGGTCAGCTCGACATCGCCGTGGCCGTCCACCGAGCAGACCAGGTTGGTCTTGCGCCACTCCGCCGACATCTGCGGGAAGTCCTCGCGGGTGTGGCCGCCCCGCGACTCCTCGCGCTCCAGCGCCGCCTTCGCGGTGCACTCCGAGACCAGCACCATGTTGCGCAGGTCGAGAGCGAGGTGCCAGCCCGGGTTGTAGCGGCGGCCGCCGGTCGCGCCGACCCCGGCGATGCGCTCCTTCAACTTGGCCAAGCGGCCGAGGGACTCCTCCAGCTCACCCTTACGCCGGATGATGCCGACCAGGTCGCCCATGACCTCTTGCAGGTCGTGGTGCAGGGCGTACGGGTTCTCGCCGCCGGGACGGTTCAGCGGGGCCAGGGCCGTCTCGACGGCCGCGCCCAGATCGACCGGGCTCACCTGCGGCTTGCTCGCAAGCCCGTCGACGTACGCGGCGGCGTACTCGCCCGCGCGCTTGCCGAAGACCAGCAGGTCGGATAGGGAGTTGCCGCCGAGCCGGTTGGAGCCGTGCATGCCGCCGGAGACCTCACCGGCCGCGAACAGGCCCGCCACCGTGCCGGCCGTCGACAGCGCGGCCGCGCTGTCCGGGTCGACCTCGACGCCGCCCATCACGTAGTGGCAGGTCGGGCCGACCTCCATCGGCTGCTTGGTGATGTCGACGTCGGCCAGCTCCTTGAACTGGTGGTACATCGACGGCAGCTTCTTGAGGATGGCCGCGGCCGGCAGCCGCGAGGCGATGTCGAGGAACACGCCGCCGGCCTTGGTGCCCCGGCCGGCCTTGACCTCGGAGTTGATGGCTCGCGCCACCTCGTCGCGGGGCAGCAGCTCGGGCGGGCGGCGGTTGTTGTCCGGGTCGGTGTACCAGCGATCCGCCTCCGCCTCGGTCTCCGCGTACTGCTTGCGGAAGACGTCGGGGACGTAGTCGAACATGAAGCGCTTGCCGTCGCTGTTCTTCAGTACGCCGCCGTCGCCGCGGACCGACTCGGTGACGAGGATGCCCTTCACCGACGGCGGCCACACCATGCCGGTCGGGTGGAACTGGAGGAACTCCATGTTGATCAGCGTCGCGCCGGCGCGCAGGGCGAGGGCGTGCCCGTCGCCGGTGTACTCCCACGAATTGCTGGTCACCTTGTAGGACTTGCCGACACCGCCGGTCGCCAGGACGATCGCGGGCGCTTGGAAGAGCACGAAGGTGCCGGACTCACGGAAGTAGCCGAAGGCACCGGCGATGCGGTCGCCGTCCATGAGCAGCTCGGTGATCGTGGTCTCGGCGAAGACCCGGATGCGGGCCTCGTAGTCGCCGTGCTCCTTCTTGTCCTCCTGCTGCAGCGACACGATCTTCTGCTGGAGCGTACGGATCAGCTCCAGGCCGGTACGGTCGCCGACGTGGGCCAGGCGGGGATACTCGTGGCCGCCGAAGTTGCGCTGGCTGATCCGGCCGTCCTTGGTCCGGTCGAACAGCGCGCCGTAGGTCTCCAGCTCCCAGATGCGGTCGGGGGCCTCCTTGGCGTGCAGCTCGGCCATCCGGAAGTTGTTGAGGAACTTGCCGCCTCGCATGGTGTCGCGGAAGTGGACCATCCAGTTGTCGTTGCTGTTGACGTTGCCCATCGCCGCGGCCGCGCCACCCTCGGCCATGACCGTGTGGGCCTTGCCGAACAGCGACTTGGAGATGATGGCGGTCTTCTTGCCGGCCAGCCGGGCCTCGATGGCCGCGCGCAGCCCGGCGCCGCCGGCGCCGATCACGACGACGTCATACTGGTACTTCTCGATGTTTTCCACGTGTGTCACCCAACGAATCGCAGGTCGGTGATCCAGCCGGCGGAGACGGCCATGATGTAGAAGTCCGTCAGGGCCAGCGTGCCCAGCGTGATCCAGGCCAGCTGCATATGCTGCGCGTTCAACTTGGAGATGAACGTCCACGCCTTGTAGCGCACCGGATGCGCCGAGAAGTGCTTAAGGCGCCCGCCCATGATGTGGCGGCACGAGTGGCACGACGCGGTGTACGCCCACAGCATGATCACGTTGACCCACAGGAACACATTGCCGACCCCGAAGCCGAAGCCACCCGGCGCCCGCATGGCGTTCGTGGCGTCCCACGTGTTGATGAGCGAAATGATCACCGCGGCGTAGAAGGCGTAGCGGTGGGCGTTCTGGAACAGCAGCGGGAACCGCGTCTCACCGGTGTAGCGCTGGTGTCCGTCCGGGACGGCGCAGGCCGGCGGTGACATCCAGAAGCTGCGGTAGTACGCCTTGCGGTAGTAGTAGCAGGTCAGCCGGAACAGCAGCAGCAACGGCAGGCTGAACGCCGCCTCCGGCATGAACCACGCGGACGGCAGCCACGTGCCGAACTCCGCTGCGTCGGGCGGGCATCGGTCGGTGATGCACGGCGAGTAGAACGGGGTCAGGTAGTGGTAATCCTGGACCCAGAAGTACTTGTGCATGAAGACGCGCACCGTCGCGTACGCCAGCCATGCCGTCAGGCCGATCACGGTCAGCAGCGGTGCGATCCACCACTTGTCCGTCCGCAACGTCTTGGCGTCGATCGCCGCGCGCGGACGCGCACCGACCGGCCTCGTTGCCGTCGTTGTCATTTAATCGCTCCCGGGCTCGCAATGAACGTGGCTTAGGTTACGCCCGGCAAGTCGATATTGGTGGGAGGAGGTCGGGTGGAATGGGGCACAGCGACGCCTGACCGCACTCTTGCTTGTGAAGATGTTTCGGGCGAGCATGATGGCCATGTTAAGACGTCACGGTTCCCGTACGGTCGCCGCAGTGCTGCTGACCGTAGCCTTGACCAGCGGCGTCGCGGCGAGTACGGCCACGGCCACGCCCGCCACCGACCCCGCGCTTTCGCAACTGGTGCAGACCCTCGACGGCATCCTCGCGAACTCGTTGCTGAACGGCAGCTTCGCCGCGGCCGTCGTCCGCGACGCCGAGACCGGCGAGACCCTGTACGACCGCCTCGGCGACCGCCGCTTCACGCCCGCGTCGAACACGAAGTTCCTGACCTCGGCCGCGGCGATGAGCATCCTCGGGCCGGACTACCGCTTCACCACCGACGTTCTCACTACGGGAAAGAAGTCCGGCTCGCTCCTGGCCGGCCATGTCTACCTGCGTGGCAATGGCGATCCGACGGCGCTGGCCGCCGACTACGACGGCCTTGCGGCGCAATTGAGGGCCCAGGGCATCACGACGATCGTCGGTGACCTCGTCGGCGACGACACCTACTTCGACGATGAGCGGCTCGGCACCGCCTGGGCCGCCGACGACGAGGGCGCGTACTACTCGCAGGAGGCGTCGGCGCTGACGCTCGCCCCCGACACCGATTACGACAACGGCAACGTCCTCGTCGTAGCCGGCCCCGGCGCGAACCCCGGCGACAAGCCGACCGTCACCATCACGCCGCCGGCCGCGGCCACGTACGTCACCGTGGTCAACAACGGTGCCACCATTGAGAACGGCGGTACCGACACCCTCGGCATCACGCGCCAGCACGGCACCAACAACATCGTGATCGCCGGTGACGTCCCCGCCGGCGGCGGTACGACCACCGAGTGGATCGCGGTGCAGGACCCGGCCGGCTACGCGACGACCGTCTTCCGCGAGGCGCTAGCTGCGCAGGGCATCAAGCTGATCGGCCGGACCCGCTGGGGCACCGCGACGCCGGACGGCGCCCGGGTACTTGCCGCGCACCAGTCGATGACGCTGAGTCAGCTGATGATCCCGTTCCTCAAGCTGTCCAACAACGGCCACGCCGAGGCGCTGACGAAAGCCATGGGCCACAAGGGTTCCGGGCAGGGCACGTGGCCGGCCGGCCTGGCCGCGATCCGGGCGTACCTGACCGCGCACGGCATGACCTCGTCGACCTTCCGGCAGTCGGACGGCTCGGGCCTGTCGCGCTTCGACCTGATCCCGCCGGGGCAGCTGACCAACCTGCTCATCTCGGTACGGTCGGAGCCGTGGTTCGACGCCTGGTACAACGCCCTGCCGATCGCCGGCAACGCCGACCGGTTCACCGGCGGCACGCTGCGCAGCCGGATGCGTAACACACCGGCGGCCAACAACGTGCACGCGAAGACCGGCAGCCTGACCGGGGTCAGCGCGCTGTCCGGCTACGTCACCTCGGCCGACGGCCGCAAGCTGGTGTTCTCGGTCATCGAGAACAACTACCTGGCCTCGGCCGCCTCGATCCGCGCCTCGATCGAAGACGCCATCGCGGTCGCGCTGGCGTCGTGGCACAGCGACGGCTCGGCCGCGCCCTTGGCGCGCATCGCGCCGCCGCAGATGCAAGCGCCGGACGCCGCCGGCGACTCGGATCTTGAGTGCGCCTGGCTCAAACCGGTCCTCTGCTGACGCTCCCAAGATCCCGGTTAGATGACGCTCCAAGATCCCGGTTAGATCAGGGATACTGCTCGGATCATGGCCCAAGATCCGTGCAATATCCCTGATCTAACCGGGATCTTGCGGGTCAGCCGCTGGCCGTACCCGTGAAATTCCACGCGGCCAGGTGAAGCGCGGGCCCGGTCCAGGCCCCGAGACCCCCGCGGGCGGGCTGGGCGACCGCCGCGGAGCCGACGCCGAGGACGCGGCCCGGTGCCAGTGCTTCCGGGTACGCCTGCGTGAACCGGAAGTTCTTGACCGCGGTGGTGGCGTGGCCGTCTTCGATGAGCCAGACGCCGTTGCGGGTGAGGCCGGTGAGCGTGAGCCGGAGCGGATCCAGCACCCGGGTGTACCAGAAGTCGGTGACCAGCAGGCCGCGGCGCACCGACCCGATCAGCTCCTCGACGGTACGGTCACCGGCCGACAGCACGAGGTTCTGGGCCGCCGGGCCGAAACCGGCGTTGCCGCTAGAGTGACCGGTGGAGACCGCGCCGGACAGGACAGCGCTGCGCCGGTCGTGGCAGAGCGCCGTGGTGACGCCGTTCTCCACCAGCGTGAGGCGCATCCTCGGCGTGCCCTCGCTGTCATAAGGTACGCCCACCCGCCCGGCGCTGACCGCGTCGTCGATGAGCGTGATGGCCGGATCGAACTGCGGCTCGCCGAGCCGGACGAAGGATCGCTTCTCGGCGTGCTGCTTGCCGTTGAAGCCCGCCAGCGCGAAGTTGATCAGCAGGTCGGAGACGGCCGCCGGCAGGAGCACGACCTCGTACTCGCCGGCCGGCAGCTCCACCGCGTCGGCCAGCCCGGACACCTGCCGCGCGACCTGGCTGCCCAGCGCCGCACCGTCCAGATCGGACAGCCGGGTGGAGATGAGGCGGGTGGACGAATCCGCGCCGCGGTCGCGCACGATGCCGTCGAAGTCGGCGGCGGTCGCCTGGCCGCTGACCGCCTGCCCGGCCGAGTTGGCGTACGCGCCCAGCCAATGCGCCGTACGGCAGTAGCCGGCGGTCTCGCGTCCCTGTGCGGCGTCCACGAATGCCTTGACGACTTCGGCTCGCTGCGCCGGAGTGGCGGCAGCCGTGGCTTCGTCGAGCGTACCGGTGCTCAGCAGCGGCGCGGGGCTGGACAGGCCCGGCCACGACGGGTCGGCCGGGGCCAGCTTGGCCGACGCGAGGGTCCGGTCGACCAGGTCGCGTAGCCCATCCGCGCCGGTGAGAGTCGTCGACGCCGCTGCCGTACGCCCGTCGAGGTGCACGGTCAGCGCGACGGTGGTCGTGTCGTCGGCGACGTTCTGATGGATGAAGGACGTGGCGAACCGGGTCAGCCACTGCTCCGTGTGCGCGACGCCGACCGCCACCTCGGCCTCGGGTGCCGCCCGCTGGGCCAGATCGAGAGCCTGGCCAGCAATGTCCACATGAGACATCATAACGCTGCGCCTCCAGGTGCGTGAGCTGCGGTCCTCACTGCGTTCCGTCCTCGCTTCACGCGGTCACCCCCACACGGACGTTCCGGAACCGGGCCGCCGCCGCCGGGTGCCCGGTGTGACCGGTCTGGCCGGGCTGACCCTTGCCGCAGTTGGGCGTACCCCACGCGGTGGTCTCGTGGGAGAGCATGTCCATGGACTGCCAGAACCGGGGCCCGATCCCGGTGTAGGTCGGGTTGCGCAGCATCCGGCCGAGCTTGCCGTTCTTGACCTCGTAGCCGATCTCGCAGCCGAACTGGAAGTTCAGCCGCTTGTCGTCGATCGACCAGGACCGGTTGACGTCCATCAGGACGCCGTCGCCGGTGGCCGCGATGATCTCGTCGAGCGTGTGCGGGCCGGGCTCCATGCCGACGTTCGTCATGCGGACCATCGGCAGCCGCGACCACCCGTCCGCGCGTACGCTGCCGCCGTAATCCAGGCCGGCGACGCTGGCGGAGTCCCGCCCGGCCAGTACGCCCACCCAGACGCCCTCGCGGACGGCGTACCGCTTCACCGCCGCGGTGCCCTCGTCGTCGTAGCCGAACGAGCCCAGCGCCCCGGGGATGGTCGGGTCGATGGTGATGTTCATCAGCTCCGAGCCGTAGCGCAGCGAGCCCAGCTGCGACAGGTCCAGCCAGGATGTGCCGGCGAACGCCGCCTCCCAGCCGAGGATGCGATCCAGTTCGATGGCGTGCCCGACGGATTCGTGGATCTGCAGGCACATCTGCTCGCTGCCGAGGATCAGCGTCGTCTCCCCGGCCGGGCAGGCGGGCGCGGTGAGCAGGGCGTGCGCCTCATCGGCGATGCGAGCCGCGTGGGCACCGAGATCGAGGTCGGTCACCAGCTCCCAGCCGCTCGTGCCGTACTGGCCGCGGTAGGAGGGGTAGGACCGCCGCTGCGTCTCGCCCTCGCCGACCGCGGTCGCCGAGATACCCGCGCCGCACTCGCGGATGTGCTGGTCGATGCGGTGCCCCTCGCTGGAGACGAACCACTTGCGAGTGTCCCAGATCTGGTAGACGCCTTCGCCGATCACGCCATGCCCGGCCATCTCGGCCGTCGTCCGGGTCAGCAGGTCACCCTTCTCGGCCAGCGGTACGCCGAGCGGATCGACCCGGCACGGCGACGACCACGAGGCGGTCACCGGCTGCCCGGCCAGCAGATTCAAGGCCGGCCCCGGTACCTGCGTACTCGCGGCGGCGATGCGGGCAGCGGTCTGCCCGGCCAGGCGGGCGGCGGTCGTACTCAGGTCGGGTACGGCGTAGAAGCCCCAGCCGCTGCCGACCAGCGCGCGTACGCCGACCCCGGCGCTCTCATCCTGATTCAGGTCCTCTATCTCGCCGTTGCGGGCGTTCATGGATTCGGTACGCCGGTGCATCACCCTCGCGTCCGCGTATCGGGCACCGGCGTCCAAGGCAGCCTGCACGGCTGCGGTAGCGACGTCGAAATGCGACATGGGGTGACCCTACTAGCCATCGCCCGATGGCCCGTATGGACGGTTTGGACGGTCCACCCGGTGGACGCGGCGGGTCCGTCGGCACTCGTCTGCCGGACTCACGGGTCTCATCAGCCGGACGTACGGAGGTTGTTAGCCGCACTCACGGGCCTTGTTAGCCGAACTCATGAGCGGGTCGGGCCGGACCGTCGGACGAACCCGCGTATCACAGTTGGACGACGAAGTCGTTAACGGGTGTCACATGAGAAACATTCTTCACTCGCTCTCCGGCACCGATGCCTCACGCTCGTCGCAGGTAGGCGTACCTGCGGCTTCTTCTGTGACGCGGTTGTTATCGAACTGATGTTGAGCGGCCTTTGCGTTGCCGCTGAACGCAACTACCGTCCACACCTAGCGCGCGGCGGAAGTGTGTCCCCGCGCACACCGGCATTTCGGAAAATCCTGTACGAAAGTTGGGAGACGGACGCATGGGCGAGCCGAGTTCGTATGGCGCGGGCGTCTCCGCCGCGTTTCCCGCCGTCGACAGCGTTCCCATCGGGACGGACCCGGTACCCGGTCCGGGCGGGCCACAGACCACCAAGAAGTTCATCGGCCGCTCGCCGGGGCAGCTCGCCTTCGCTCGGCTGAAGCGGGACCGGGTCGCCCGCTCCAGCTTCGTCGTGCTCATCATCTTCATCTTCATCGCGATCTTCGCGGACGTGATCGAGTGGGCGGTCGGCGGCGAGGTCCAGCGCGGCTACCCCGACCTCCTCGACAACTCCGGCCTGCCGCTGGGGTACTTCGGCGGCATCGACTGGACGACGAACAACCCGTCCGGAATAGTCCACCTGCTCGGCGTCACCCCCAACGAGGGCAACGACCTGTTCCTGCAGCTGGTGTTCGGTGTACGCACGTCGCTCATCGTCGCGTCGCTGGCGACCGTCCTCGCGGCCATCTTGGGCATCGTCATCGGGACCTTCGCCGGTTACTTCGGCGGCTGGGTCGACCAGCTGCTGTCGTGGCTGACGGACTACTTCCTGGCCTTCCCGTTCCTGCTGATGGCGATCGCGATCATCCCGGTGGTCAACACGCACTTGCAGGACGAGACCGGTGACGTGTCGCCGGCCAAACGCATCGGAACGATCATCGTCGTCTTCGCGCTGTTCGCCTGGATGGGCACCGCGCGCCTGGTCCGCGGCCAGGTCATCTCGCTGCGCGAGCGCGAATACGTCGACGCCGCGCGGGCGGCCGGGGCCAAGAGCGGGCACATCATGTTCCGGCAGATCCTGCCCAACCTCTGGGCGCCGATCCTGGTCACCTTCTGCCTGGCGCTGCCGGCGACGGTGACCGCCGAGGCGGCCCTGTCGTTCCTCGGCATCGGTGTGCAGCACCCGACGCCCGACTGGGGCTGGACCATCAACGACAGCACCCGCTACATGCGGTCGGACGCGCCATACCTGGTCATACCGGGTCTGTCGATCCTCGCGCTCGTGCTGGCCTTCAACCTCTTCGGCGACGCCCTGCGCGACGCCCTCGACCCGAAGTCCACGCGCTAGAGCGCTGACCGCACCATGAATGTCCCGACCACCCCTGAATGACTCCTCGGGCGTCGGGCTTAAAAGGGAAGGAGAACCCAGTGCGTCGTAATCTCACGGCACTGGCCGTCGGCGTTCTCGTCGTCGGACTCGCAGCCACCGGCTGCACCAAGAACACCGGGGACACTGGGCAAGGCAAGGGCGACCAGGCCGTCAACGTGTCCGCCGTCGACTTCGAAGGCAAGGCGCCAGTCCCGGCGCCCGAGGTCAAGGGCGCCACGCCCGGTGGCACGATCACGGCTTACTACGAAGGTCGATTCGAGCACCTCAGCCCGCAGCAGATCTATATCGGCACGGTGCTCAACTATGCCCAGCTGTTCCACCGCTCGCTGACGGGCTACATCACGAACTCGGCCAAGGGCCCGGTTTCCCTCGTCGGTGACCTGGCGACCAACGCCGGCGAAACCAAGGACGGCGGCAAGACCTGGAAGTACACGCTGCGCGACGGCCTGAAGTACGACGACGGATCCCCGATCACGTCGAAGGATGTCGCGTACGGTATCGCCCTCTCCTTCACCGAGTTCGGTGCGCAGGGTACGCAGTACCTGCAGTCCTACCTGGACCCGAACTACGGTAAGCCGGGCGGCTACGCCGGCCCGCTGGACGGCAACCTGAACATTCCGGGTGTGGCCACGCCGGACGACAAGACCATCACCTTCACGTTCGCCGAGGCGCACACGGACATCCCGTACATCGTGGCGTTCCCGATCGCGACGCCGGTGCCGGCCGCGAAGTTCAACAAGGAAAAGTACGAGTTCGACTGGGTGTCCTCGGGCCCGTACAAGCGCGTCGAGTACAACGAGAACCGTCTCGTCCTGGACAAGAACCCGAACTGGGACGCGAAGACCGACCCGATCCGCCACCAGTACGTGGACAAGTTCGTCTTCAACTTCACCAAGGACGCCGCGGCGCAGACCGAGACCGTCAAGGCGGCCGCCGGTGACGACGCCTTCGCCATCCAGACGCAGAACGTCCCGCCGGAGCTGATCCCGCCGGTGAAGACCGACAACGAACTGATGAAGCGCGTGGCCAGCGGCCCGACCAGCTACGTCAGCTACATCAGCATCAACGTCCAGCGCGTGTCGGACGTGAAGGTCCGCCAGGCCCTGCAGTACTCGTTCGATCGTGACGCCTACATCAAGGCCGTCGGTGGCTACGACGTGGCCGACGCGACCTCGACGCTGCTGGCCCCGACGACGCCGGGTTACAAGAAGTTCGACGCCTACCCGCCGAAGAACGCCAGCGAGAACCACGGCGACGTCGACAAGGCCAAGGAGCTGATCACCGCCTCCGGCAAGGCGGCTCCGAAGCTGAAGTACTGCACCTCGAACACGGCCACCAACCAGAAGGTCGCCGCGGTCAACACGCAGGCCTTCAAGCGGGCCGGCTTCGACTTCTCGATCCAGTACATCGAGCCGTCGAACTACTACACCACCGTCGGTATCAAGACCACCGACTGCGACCTGATCACGCACAACTGGTCGTACGACTGGGCGGACGGTGACTCGACCCTCGGCGTGCTGTGGGACGGCACCAAGATCGTCGACAAGGGCAACAACAACCTGGCCTACTTCAAGGCGGACGACGTCGATGCGAAGCTCGCTGAGCTGCGTGCGATGCCGGACCGTGGCGCGGCGGCCAAGGGCTACGGCGATCTTGACCAGATGATCATGGAGAAGTACGCCCCGTCGATTCCGATGCGCATCCTGCGTAACTTCATCATCGCCGGCCCCAAGGTTGGCGGCTCGTACGCCAGCCCGCTGTACGCGGCGTTCGAGGTCACCGGAATCTACTGCATGAAGTAAGTGAAGCGTGGCGTGCGTACGCGCTCGCCTAGCTAGCACCGGTGGTGGGCGGTTCGCCAGAGCCGCCCACCACACCCGGCCCGGCCGGCGCTCTCACCCCTTGGAAGGCACCCATGCTCCGCTTTCTCGTCCGACGGCTCCTGACGGCCGTCCTGACGCTCGTCGCCATCTCGATGACGGTGTTCGTCTTGTTCTTCCTCGGCCCGGCCGATCCCGCGTCGAGCATGTGCGGGTCGAAGGCGTGCACGGCCGCCCAGCACGACCGGATCCACAAGGCGCTGGGGCTGGACCGGCCCGTGACCGAGCAGTACACCGACTACATGAAGGGCATCTTCGTGGGTCGGCAGATTGGTGAGGGCTCCGGCGCCATCGACTGCCCGGCGCCGTGTCTGGGCGTCGACTTCCGCACCAGCGAACAGGTCAAGTCGGTCATCGGGCGGACCTTCCCCGTGACCGCCAGCATCGTGTTCGGCGGCGCGGTCGTATACCTGATATTCGGCATCGCGACCGGCATGTTCGCCGCGGTACGCCGTGGGACCGTGTTCGACCGCTTCTCGTCCGGCGCGTCCCTGGTCTTCGCGTCGACCCAGATCTTCTTCCTCGGCTCGCTGCTGCTGCTGATCCTGGTCTACACCCTCGGCTGGCTGCCGGGTCCGAGCTACATCAGTCCGTTCTCCGATCCGATCGGCTGGGTCGGCGGCATGCTGCTGCCGTGGATCACACTCGGCCTGATCAACTCGGCCCAGTATTCGCGGCTCTCGCGGGCGCAGATGATCGAGACGCTGAGCGAGGACTTCGTCCGGACCGCTCGCGCCAAGGGCGCAAAGATCAAGGCCGTCTACTTCCGCCACGCCCTGCGCGCGGCGATCACTCCGATCGTGACCATCGCCGGCGTCGACGTCGGTGCCCAGCTCGGCGGGGCGGCGATCACCGAGACGACCTTCAGCCTGCCCGGCATGGGCAAGACCGCGGTCAAGGCCGTGACGGATCAGAACCTCGCGGTGGTGATGGCGGTCGTCCTCATCGGTGCCCTGGCGATCGTGATCGCCAACGTAGTCGTCGACGCCCTCTACGCGGTCATCGACCCGCGGGTGAAGCTCGGCAGTGAGGCGAAGTAGATGAACGACCAGAACCCTTACCTTGAGGTGCAAGACCTGCGGGTACGCTTCGCGACCGAGGATGGCGAGATCCGGGCGGTCGACGGCGTGTCCTTCGCCCTGGAGCGCGGCCAGACGCTCGGCATCGTGGGCGAGTCCGGCTCCGGCAAGAGCGTCACCAGCCTCGCCATCATGGGCCTGCACAATCGCAAGAAGACCGCGATGTCCGGCAGCGTCCGCCTCGGCGGGCGCGAGCTGATCGGGATGCCGGAGGAGCAGCTGCGGCGGCTGCGCGGCCAGGACGTCGCGATGATCTTCCAGGACTCGCTGACGGCGCTGAACCCGTTCCACAAGATCGGTAGCCAGCTCGTCGAGTCCTACCGGATCCACCATCCGCAGGCATCCAAGGCCGAGGCCCGCAAGCGCGGCCTGGAGATGCTCGACCGCGTCGGCATCCCCAACCCGATCAAGCGATTCGAGCAATACCCGCACGAGTTCTCCGGTGGCATGCGCCAGCGGGCGATGATCGCCATGTCGCTCGTCAACGACCCCAACCTGCTTATCGCGGACGAGCCCACCACCGCGCTCGACGTGACCGTCCAGGCGCAGATCCTCGACCTGCTGGAGGACCTGCAGCGGGAGTTCCATTCCGCCGTCATCCTGATCACCCACGATCTCGGCGTGGTCAGCCAGGTCGCCGATGAGGTGCTCGTCATGTACGGCGGCCGGGTGGCCGAGTACGGCACGGTCGAGCAGATCATGCGTCAGGCTCAGCACCCCTACACGTGGGGTCTGCTGGCCAGCATGCCGTCGCTGCACGGCGATCCCGATGCGGATCTGCTGCCGATCAAGGGCAACCCGCCGAGCCTGCTCAACGTGCCGGCCGGCTGCGTCTTCCACCCGCGGTGCGCGTACGCGATGCTCAACGGTGGGCCGTGTGACATCGAGGTGCCCCAGCTGCTGCCGCTGTCGCTGAGCGCACAGCCCGGACACACCGTCGCCTGCCATCTGCCGGAGCGCGAGCGCGTGCGGACGTACGAAGAGGAAATCGCTTCAGTGGGGGTTGCGCTGTGAGCACCGCAGCTGTTCCGCAGCAGGCACGGGGCCGGGCCGACCGGACCGAGCCGCTGCTCAAGGTCGAGAACCTGACCAAGCACTTCCCGGTGCGTGGTGGGTTCGCGGGCGCCAAGCAGATCGTGCAGGCCGTCGACGACATCTCCTTCGAGGTCCGCCCGGGGGAGACCCTGGGCCTGGTCGGCGAGTCCGGCTGCGGCAAGACCACGACGGGCCGGATGCTGGTGCGCCTGCTGGAGCCGACGTCCGGGAAGATCACCTTCGAGGGCGAGGACATCACCCACGCCGGGCGCGGCCGCCTGCAGAAGCTGCGCCAGGACATGCAGATCATCTTCCAGGATCCGTACTCGTCGCTGAACCCGCGGCACACGGTCGGCAAGATCGTGGCGATGCCGTTGCGGGTCAACGGGATCAACCCGCCCGGTGGGGTGAAGAATCGCGTGCAGGAGCTGCTGGAGCTGGTCGGCCTCAACCCCGAGCACTACAACCGGTTCCCGCACGAGTTCTCCGGCGGCCAGCGCCAGCGCATCGGCATCGCCCGCGCGCTCGCCCTGAAGCCGAAGATCATCGTGGCCGACGAGCCGGTGTCCGCGCTGGACGTGTCGATCCAGGCCCAGGTCATCAACCTGCTGCGGGACTTGCAGCGGGAGATGGATCTGGCGTTCGTCTTCATCGCCCACGACCTGTCGGTGGTGCGCCACTTCTGCCAGCGCGTCGGCGTGATGTACCTCGGCAAGCTGGTCGAGCTGGGCACCCGGGAGCAGATCTACCAGCGCCCGGCGCACCCGTACACCAAGGCGCTGCTGTCGGCCGTGCCGGACCCGGCGAAGATCGGCGAGTCGGCCGGGCGCATCCGCCTCGTCGGCGACGTGCCCACCCCGATCAACCCGCCGTCGGGCTGCCGGTTCCGAACCCGCTGCTGGAAGGCGCAGGACATCTGTGCGACCGAGGTCCCGCCGCTTACGGCGAAGTCCAGCGGTTCGGAGGCGGCCTGCCACTTCCCCGAGGAGGGCATCCTGATCGAGCCGGAAGCGACCGCCGAAACCGTCTCTTAAGAGCAGCACCAAATAGAGAAAAGGGCACCCGGTCGACGGGTGCCCTTTTCACATCAGCAGGGTTCTCAGCGTGGCCACTTCGTCCTCTGTGGACGCCGCCGGCGCCATCTCCACCACACCGTCGGGCAGCACGCGCAGGTCATGGTGGGCCCACACCTCGCCGTTGTCCTCGGGGTGGCCCAGATACCGCTCGCCCACCACCGGCGGCAGGTCGTCCCAGGTTCGCACCGGTGCGCGTACCACCGCGCCGCGGAAGATCTCAGGGCGGTCCCGCACGGCGCACGCCGCGAGCCACCCACCGATCCCGGTGCCGCGCAACAGGACGTGGCCCAAATCCAGATCCGGATCCTTGGTTCCCAGCTCCTGCACGGTTTCCGCGAGGTCGGCCACCATCAGGTCGGCCAGCCGCCGGTGCACGACCTTCTCGAAGCTCGGCGCGACGCCCGTGCTGCCGCGCGTATCGACCGCGATCACCGCGAAGCCGGCCTCGGCCCAGGACTGCCGCTCCTGCCACGCCTGCGAGCGCGCCACCACGCCCTGCCCGCCCAGCCCGGCGGGCAGGTCCAGCAGCACCGGCAGGCGGCGCCCCAGCAGGTGCCGCGGCGGGTACAGGACCCCCACCGGCAGCCGGCGGTCGGTCACCCGGTCCAGTGCCGGCCGCGGCACATTTCCGTGGTACGCCGTAACCGTGCCCGGACTCCCCAGCGAGCCGGCGACGACCCCGTGGTGCAGCACGTGCCACCGCGTACCCGGAAAGTCCAGACCGGACGATCCGATGACGACGGTCGGGCCGCCACACTCACCGTCGTGCCACCCCGGCTCGTGAGTAATGCGCTGAGCGGTGATGCCGCCACCCCGCCCGAGGGCGCCGCGTACGCGGTAGAGATGCTGCTCGGCCGGGTCGGTGCTGGCCTCGACCAGCAGGTCGCCGAGTTCGGCGTCGAGCGCACCCGGTCCGAGCTTGCCGACCACCCGGCGCACGTAGAGGTTCGGCGGTGTCAGCAGCGTCCCGTCGGCGAACAGGCAGCGCGCGTCGTAGCTCTCATGCGCGATCTCGCTGCCGACCAGGACCCGGCCGTCGGCCAGCTGGCACGGCGTACCGTCGACGGTCCGCACGAACCGCGGATCGGACAGCTCGGCGTGCACCTGCGTCTCGCCGGTACGCGGATCGACCGCGAGTACGAGGCCATGATTCTGGCTGCGGCGCAGAACGGTGATCAGCGGTGGGCCGTCGTCCCAGGTCACGGTGGCCACATAAGGGTAGATCCAGCGGTCCCAGTGCACGTCGACCCAGCCGCCGTCCAGCTCCAGCAGGTGCAGCGAGGAGTTGTGCGGACCATCCGAGCGCACCGCGAGGATGGACGTGCCGTCCGGCGCCCACCACCAGCCTCGGTCGCGGCCGAAGCCCTGGGCGTCGTCGTCGATTCCGCCCCAGCAGACCTCGTCGGGCTCCTCCCCGGCCAGCAACGCCGGTTCGGCCGCGCCCTCGGCCAGCACGTAGATCGCGCGTCCCCGCCGGTACGCCAGATGCCGCCCGGCCGGGTCGGGCCGCGGTTGCTCCCCGCCGAGGCCGAGATCCTGAGGTCCGGCCGGTACGCCGTTGCCAGAGTCCTCGTCGTGGAGGAGGCGTACGCGGAAGATGCGGCCCCCGGCGGCGTACGTGGCGACGGTGGCGAGCCGGTCGCAGGCGTACTCGGCGACGCCGGTGGCGACGACGCGCAGCCGGCCCGAGACGGCGTCCAGGACGCACAGGCGGTCGTCGAGCAGGTGCACGACCCGCTCACCATCCCGGCCGACGTAGATACGCCTCGGTTCCCCCGTGCTCACACCATGAAGCGTATTCAGACGGGTGGTGTATTCGTGGCGATTTCGGCGATAACCGCCACCCTGCGCCGCCGCCGGTCCTCGCCGGCGCGGGCGATAGGGTAGGCGGCGTGGATCGCAGCATCTTGTTCGTGCACGCCCATCCGGACGACGAAACGGTCGGCACCGGCGCCACCATGGCGCACTACGCCGCATCGGGGGCGAAGGTCACTCTGGTCACGTGCACCCTCGGCGAGGAAGGCGAGATCCACGTACCGGCCCTGGCGCAGCTGGAGGCGGCCCGCGCCGACCAGCTGGGCGGCTACCGGCTGATCGAGCTGGACCGGGCCTGCGCCGCGCTGGGCGTGACCGATTACCGCTTCCTCGGCGGCGCCGGGCGCTACCGCGACTCCGGCATGATGGGTACGCCCGCCAACGAACACCCGCGCTGCTTCTGGCGGGCCGACGTGAACGAGGCCGCCGGGTACCTGGTCGAGATCATGCGCGAGACCCGGCCGCAGGTGCTGGTCACCTACGACCCCAACGGCTTCTACGGCCACCCCGACCACATCCAGTCGCACCGGGTCGCGATGCGGGCCGCCGAACTCGCCGCGGCCGAGGGGTTCGGCCCGGCCAAGATTTACTGGGGAGCCATCCCGCTGAGCGTGCTCAAGGCCGGCTTCGAAGCGTTCGCCGGCTCCACCGACAACCCGTTCGGCGACGTGGCCAGCGTCGAGGAGATGCCCTTCGGCACGCCCGACGAGGACGTCGCCGCCTGCATCGACGGCTCCGAGCACCACGACGCCAAGATGGCGGCGGTACGCGCCCACGCCACGCAGATTCCCGAGTCGTCGTGGCTGTTCTCGATCGCCGGCAACTTCGGCCACGAGTTCATGGGCGTCGAGTACTACTCGCTCGCCCACGGCACCCGCGGAGCGGGCCACGGCGCCCACAGCTGGGAGAGCGATCTATTCGCAGGCTTGTCGTGAGCCGCCTCTCCGCCGGCGAGTACGCACGGCGTATCGCGGCCGGCGTCGTGTGTGCCGCGCTCGGGGCGCTGACCGCGCTCTACGAGGCGTTCTACAGCAACTTCTATTCAGGACTGCCGGCCGTGGTGGTGGCGTACGGCGCGTGCTACGGCCTGACCCGCTTCGCGTGGTACACCGTCGGTACGCGCTGGGCGCCGGTGCTGGCGATCGCGCCCTGGCTGATCGTCATGGTCGCGGCGGCCAGCCAGCGTACCGAGGGCGATGGCGTGATCCTCGGCAACTCGTGGGGTGGCGCGCTGACCGCCGTCGTCGGGATGGTCGGCTTCGCAACGCCCTACTTCCGCTCGGTACGCCGGCCCCGCCCACCCGCGCCTCCCGCGTCTGAGGCAGATCAGAGCGTCACCTAGCCTCGCGCAGGGGCAGCGGGGGCAGGCCGGTGCGGGACCGCAACTCGGTGAGCTCGGGTTCGATGGCGGCCAGGAGCCGATCGATCTCGGCGATGGCCCCCTCGTCGTCGGGGATCGCCGCCGCGCCGTCGCCCTTGACGCAGGCGGCCCGCAGCATCGTGAGTACGCGCATCATCGCCGCGAGTACCGCTTCATGCCCGGCGGCGTAGTGGTGCAACTGGTGGAACGCGTGCTGGACGTACTCGCTCTTGTCGAGGTCGTCCGGGGTCAGCAGGATCCGGCCCTCGGGATCGCGTACGCACTGCGGGGTCGCCCGCGCGACGAGCAACGGCCGCATGACCGAACCCAGCCGCAGGATCACCTCGACGGCGGTCGTCGGATCGTTGATCGCCGGCGACAGTGAGCGCAGTCCGACGTCGTTGAGCTGGCGCAGGCCGAAGTCGATGTCCTGCTGCATGGTGCGGGCCGGCCCGACGATGAGGGCGGCGTCGACCGCCCGCGCCACCACCGCGGCGCTGGCGGGGGCGGGCCAGATCGACAGGATCGGCGTGCCGGCGGTCAGGTATCCGCCGACCCGGGTCCGCAGCTTGATGACGCTGCCGGGTGGGCAGGCCGCGACGATTGCGCGCCGGCTCAGCTGCTGCACCCAGCCGTCGGTGTCGGCGTTGACGACCAGCGGCTCACCGAGCCCCGACACATCGGGTACCGGGCACGGCTCGCCGATCTTCACGCCGAGGTTCGGACCGTAGGGCAGCTGGCGGATCAGGTCCTTGGTCTCTCCCGCGACGCGCTGCAAGATCCGGCCGACATACTGCTGCCGGCTGATGCGGTCCAGGTAGATGACGATCGCCAGGACCGACAGCAGGGCCAGCAGCAGCGCGAAGTTGATCGTCAGCGTAGGCGCGTACTCCTGGGAGGAGTCGATGCGGGCGAGCGTGAAGACGCTGAAGACGAACGTGGACATCAGCAGGCCGATGAGGACCTGGCCGTGGCGGTCGCGCCAGAAGCCGCGCAGCACCCGCGGCGAGAACTGGCCGCTGGCCAGCTGCAACGACACCACCAGCAGCGAGAACACGACGCCCGCGGTGGTGATCATGGCACCCGCGATGGTCGTCAGCAGGGTGATGGCCACGTCCGGGGTGAACGTGAAGATCCCCGGGTAGTCCAGCCCGTGCCGATCGTCGACGTCGCCGAGGACCAGGGCCAGCACGACCGAGGCGGCCACCATCAGCAGCGGCAGGAACAGCAGGCTCTCGCGCGTACGCTCCCGGAAGGCGCGCTGGCGCAGGCGGCGTACGTGCGGGGCGACCCGGTGCTCGACGTCCTGCGGCGACTGCGACGGCGTACTCATCAGCGACCCCTCAGCCCTCTGGTGTAATTTCCGGCGACGGCGTATAAGAATCACACAGAATTTCTGGCGCGCCCTGCGGGGATCGCTGCGCGATCTCCTCGGGCCAGCGCGTCCGTCGCGTGGGAGGCGTACATGGCGCAGCGGTGGAAGCGTATCGGGATCCTGACCGGTGCGATCTTCGCCATCAATCTGATCGGCCGGCTGGTCTCCGCGTTCGTCATCGATGACAACTCCGACAAGCAGAAGTGGGTACCCATTGTCGGCCTGTCGGTCATCGCGGCGCTTTACGCGGTGCTGACGTTCTACTGGGGCCGCGTCCGCCCGATGGGCGAGATCGCGGGGGATCTGCTCGGCGCCGGGGTCATCTCGTGCGTGCTGATCGTGCTCGTCGGGCCGCTGCTGTTCGGCAAGAGCCCGTTCGTCGAGGGCGCGGGCGACTTCTTCGCCTCGATCTGGCAGTACGCCGGCATCCTGGTCGGCGCGGCCCTGCTGGGCGCCGCGATCCTGATCGTGCTCGGCAAGGATCTGCGCAGCAAGCAGCTCAGGGCCTACACCCGCAGCGCAAAGGCGAGACCCAAGCGGGTCTAGTCCTTGCGGTAGCGCACATAGCGGTGGTGCGTACGGAAGCCGAGCTTCTCGTACAGCGCGATCGCGCTCGTGTTCGTCGACTCGACTTGCAGGTACGCCGTCGACGCGCCGACGCTGTCGGCCCAGCGGGCGAGCGTACCCACGATTCGCTGGGCCAGCCCCTGGCGGCGGGCCGCCTCGACCGTTTCGACGGCGAAGAGCCCGAGATAGCCATCGGTCACTGCGCCACGGCCCATCGCTAGCAGGCTGCCGCTTTCCGCGCTGGCCCGAGGAGATCGCGCAGCGATCCCCGCAGGGCGCGCCAGTGGTTCTGCGTACTCGGCGAATTGGAGCTGAGGGACCGCGGTGAGGACGTGCATCGCGGCTTCGGGCAGGGTCCGTGGCGCCCCGGCAAGATCGGCCGGGTCGCCACGGGGAAGGTCGCCAGCCGGCCCGGCGATAATCCGCCGTGCGTGCCGACCGGAAATGATCGCCAGCGCGGCCGGTGAGGGCGTCGCGGACAAGGTGCACCCGCCGGTGGTGGCGGCGATGAGCCGGTCGAGCGCGATGGTCTGGATCAGGACCTCGCAATCCACGCGCCAGCCCGCTTGGGTGACGGCCGGGACGACCCGGGCGGACAGCGGGAGCGGGATATCGATACGGGCCGGCAGGCCACGTGCCCGGTAGAACTCCTCGGCGTGCTCGACCGCTTGCGGCAGCGGCATTCCGGGGTAACCGAGGGGCAGCACCGAGTTGGCCCGGCCGGTGTAGCCGCTGCTCGCGCGCAGCCGCCACTGGCCCAGCCACTGCACCTCGACCGCGGGCCAGGCGCTCGCGGCCGCCTCCTCCAACCGGGCGATCGGGTTCGGCGGGATCCGCTTGGCCCGGTGTACCTCGTCCAGCGGTACGCGCACCTCGCCGGAGTCGGTGAGAACGACCACGGCATCGTTTGTTATCTCTTTGAGGTAACCTAGCAGATCGGTATAAAGCGGGCCGACCTTGCGCCGGACCACCACCCGGCTGCCGACATCGGAAGAGCTGAGTGCCCGCACCATCGACCACCTCCCGGTCGGGATACTAGGCTGTACCCCGGCCGGCAGAGCGGCCCGGGCAACGCCGCCGGGGATGGGCATCGCGGGGAGGCCGGCCGCGGCCCCGCCAGTGGAAGGACGATCCGTGACCTACATCATCGCCGAGCCTTGCGTCGACCTCCTTGACAAGGCGTGCATCGAGGAGTGCCCCGTGGACTGCATCTACGAGGGCAACCGGATGCTCTACATCCACCCCGATGAGTGCGTGGACTGCGGTGCGTGCGAGCCGGTGTGCCCGGTTGAGGCGATCTTCTACGAGGACGACGTCCCCTCGGAGTGGCGCGACTACACCGACGCCAACTACAAGTTCTTCGAGGACCTCGGCTCGCCCGGTGGGGCGTCCAAGGTTGGGAAGATCGACGCCGACGCGCCGTTCGTCGCGGCCCAGCCGCCGCGGGGCGAGGGACACTGATCTTGCGCCGTTCCGTGGCCGCCGGCCTGCCCGACTTTCCCTGGGACACCCTGGAGCCGGCCAAGGCCCGAGCCGGCCGGCACCCCGATGGGCTGGTCGACCTGTCCATCGGCACGCCCGTCGATCCCGTCGCGCCGGTCGTCCAGCAGGCGCTGGCCGCCGCGGCGAACTCGCCGGGCTACCCCCAGACCATCGGTACGCCGGCCCTGCGGTCGGCGATGGCCGCCTATATCCGGGCCGTCTGCGGCGTTGCGGACGGCTTCGGCGTGGCGCCGTCGATCGGGTCCAAGGAGCTGGTCGCCTGGCTGCCGACGCTGCTCGGGCTGGGGCCGTCCGACACCGTCGTCATCCCCTCGGTGTGTTACCCGACGTACGAGGTCGGTGCTCGCCTGACCGGGGCGCAGGTCGTACGCTCCGACACCCCGATCGCCGGCTCGGCGGCGCTGGTCTGGCTGAACTCGCCCGGCAACCCGCACGGCCGCGTACTCGGCGCCGAAGCGCTGCGCGAATGGGTGGACTGGGCGCGGTCGAGCGGCGCGATCATCGCCTCCGATGAGTGCTACCTGTCCCTCCCGTGGGAGGAGACGCCGGTCTCCGTCCTGCACCCCTCGGTCAGCGGTGGATCCGTCGACGGCCTGCTGGCGTTGCACTCGCTCTCCAAGCGTTCGAACCTCGCCGGTTACCGGGCCGGCCTTGTCGCCGGGGATCCCGCGCTCGTCGACGAGCTGGTGAGCGTACGCAAGCACGCCGGAATGATGGTTCCGGCTCCGGTCCAAGCCGCTATGGTCGCTGCATTAGCCGACTCCTCCCACGTTGAATCGCAGCGTGCGGTGTACGCCGCGCGCCGGGTGCTATTGCGGGAAGCCGTTGAGAAGGCCGGCTTCGCTGTGGAGCACTCGACTGCCGGGCTCTACCTGTGGATCACCCGCGACGAGCCTTGTCCGGCCACTGTGGACTGGTTCGCCGATCACGGGATTCTCGTCGCGCCCGGGTCCTTCTATGGGCCCGATGGGGAACTCTTTGTGCGGATGGCGCTGACCGCGACCGACGAGCGGGTCGCCGCCGCGGTCGCCCGCCTCACGCCGTAAATTGTGCCCTCGCTACGCGAGTTGTCACTCGTCGGAGTATTCGCCCGTCACCAGTCGCCGTTCGAGGGAACAGTACCGTGTCCGGTGGGCGGAGAACGGCGACGACGCGCAGCTGTCTTGCAGGAGAGCGACTAGGTCATAAGGGCTGACGATGTGGCTGGCCGGAACGGCGATCGGCAGGTCCGCTGGGTGGTCGCTGAAGTAGATGGGCCGATCGGCCTGGAGCACTCGCCCGATCTCGTAGCAGGTGGTGCGGCCCACGTAACCCTCGGGGGCGACGACGTAAACGACATCCGCTCGCAGGATCCGGTGGAGAGCGATTGTCTGCACGGTGGGTTCGTCCCAATGCGGAGGATCGGTGGCGAAACGAACGAACGCCGAGCCGTCCTTCTCTATTTCCGATCCCTGGGGAGTGGTCACCTCGATTCCGGCGTCCTCGAACGCCGTCACCGAGCTGCGGACAGTGTCGAAATGCTGCTTGAAGCTGCCGATGATCGCGATCTGCATCATGGCCGTCCGAAGTGGTCGGAATATTCAAATGAAATAACTGGGGAGTTGACACGCCTGCGTGCTGTTACTCCACGATCGCATTTAGTAATTGTGACCGCGTCCCCCGATGGTCTGGAAATCTCGGCCGTGAATGAGGGATATGAATAGTCATGCGGGGGTGCGGAACTGCGCGAGGTGGTCTAAGAAGCCGACGTTCGCGGCCCAGCCGTCGATGGGCGGCGGATCGGTGCCGAGCCAAACGGGCTCGTCCGCGGGGTACTCGTGGAGCTGGTCCTCGATGCCGGCCCGGGCCAGGGCGAACGGCGATTGACCGGATGCTTTCGACGCGAAGGAATCGAGGTCTACCCCGGACGCAACCAGCCGGGATCGGCGCTAACACCCGGGAGTGGCCAGCAGGCCGGCCACCGAGCGCGGGGTGAGCGGGACCGGCATCAGTTGGCGTGCAACGCCGAGTTGAGCGTGATGCCGTGGCCTTCGCGGTGCGTCGCTTCCAGGCGGCCGTTGGTGGAGTTGCGCCAGTAGCGGATTCCCTTGGCGCCGCTGAGTTCCAGCGCCTTCACGACGCGGCCGTCCGGCAGCGTCAGCTTGGATCCGGCGGTGATGTAGCAGCCGGCCTCCACCACGCAATCGTCGCCGAGGGAGATGCCGATGCCACCGTTCGCGCCGAGCAGGCAGCGCTCGCCGATGGAGATGATTTCCTTACCGCCGCCCGAAAGCGTTCCCATAATGGACGCCCCCGCACCGATGTCGGAGTGGGCGCCGACGACGACACCGGACACGATCCGGCCCTCGACCATGCTGGCGCCCAGCGTGCCCGCGTTGAAGTTCACGAATCCCTCCTGCATCACCGTTGTGCCTTCGGCCAGGTGGGCACCGAGGCGTACGCGGTCCGCGTCGGCGATGCGTACGCCGCTGGGTACGACGTAATCGGTCATCCGCGGGAACTTGTCCACGCCGTAGACGGCTAGATGACCGCCCTGGGCGCGTACGTGCCAGCGCAGCTCGTCGACGCGGTCCACCGGGCACGGGCCGGCGCTCGTCCACGCCACGTTCGGCAGTACGCCGAAAATCCCGTCGACGTTGGCCTGATGCGGCCGGATGATCCGGTGCGAGAGCAGGTGCAGCCGCAAGTACGCGTCCTCGACCGTGGTCGGCGGGTCGGCGAGGCTGTCGATGACCGTGGTCGTCGGCTCGATCCGGAGCCCGAGCGGCCGGCTCCCGTGGGTCTGGGCCCCGGGAGCGGACGTCGGAGCACCCTCGGAGGCGGCCGCCGAGGCACCGAGACCGAGCTGTCCGGCCGGGTACCAGACGTCGAGGGTCTGCCCCTCCGGCGTGATCGTCGCCAGCCCGTGGCCAAATGCCGCATCGGTCAATCTGCTCACGATCCCATAGGCTACCGCCATGGCAACGGTGCTCACGCCCGAGGTACTGGCCGATCCGGTCGCTCTGACCCGGGCCCTCGTCGACATCGAATCGGTCTCCGGCGACGAGAAGGAGATCGCCGACGCGGTGGAGGAGGCGCTGGCCGCCGGCCCGCACCTGAAGGTCGAGCGGCTCGGCAACACCGTCGCCGCGCGTACGTCGCTCGGGCGTGCCCAGCGTGTCGTCCTCGCCGGCCACCTCGACACCGTCCCGCTGGCCGGCAACTTCCCCTCGCACATGACGGAGGCGGACGGCAAGCAGATCATGTGGGGCTGCGGTACGTCCGACATGAAAAGCGGCACGGCGCTCGCCCTGCACCTGGCGGTCACCGTCACCCAGCCGAAGTTCGACGTGACCTACTTCTTCTACGAGGCCGAAGAGATCGAGGCCGCTCGCAACGGCCTCTACCTGGTGTCGAAGGCGCGCCCGGACCTGCTCGCGGCCGACTTCGCGATCCTGCTCGAACCGACCTATGGCGTGGTGGAAGCCGGCTGCCAGGGCACGATGCGGGTCACCGTCACCGCCCGAGGTAAGCGGGCTCACTCGGCCCGTTCGTGGCTCGGCGTCAATGCGATCCACGGCGCGGGCGAGGTGCTGCGGCGGCTCTCGGCGTACCAGGCGCGGACCGTCGAGATCGACGGGTGCGTCTACCGCGAGGGCCTCAACGCCGTCGCCGTACGGGGTGGCATCGCCGGCAACGTCATCCCCGACGTGTGCGAAATCGAGGTCAACTACCGGTTCGCGCCGTCCCGGTCGGTCGAGGAGGCCCAGGCCCACCTCGTCGAGCTGTTCGACGGCTTCGAGGTGGCGGTGACCGACTCGGCGCCCGGTGCCCTGCCCGGCCTTACGCTCCCGCCCGCGGCTCAGTTCATCGCGGCCACCGGCACGACACCGGCGGCCAAGCTCGGCTGGACCGACGTCTCGCGGTTCGCGGCGCTGGGCATCCCGGCCCTCAACTTCGGGCCGGGTGACCCGAACCTGGCGCACAAGCCCGAGGAGCACGTCGAGGTCGACAAGATCGTGGCCGGGGCCGAAATTCTGCGTACCTGGCTCGCCTGACGCCACCCGCGACCGCCAATGGGGCGGCGGCAACCGTTCACGATGCGCAGGGCGTCTTGCGCAGTGGCGGAGATCCGTCTTGATCCGGCGCGTGCCGGGCTGGCATGCCGCCGGATGGGGAGAGCGATGTCGCAGCCTGAGCCGCCCGCGTACCGGCCCGCCCACGCCCATGATGCCGCACCGACCGAACCGATACCGCCCATAAGCCGACCCGAGGCGACCGAGCCCGAGCCGAAGCCGCGCGCAGAAACGGCAGAAGCGGCAGAGGCCAGGC
>Ga0114129_10002401_pt1 | contig 26029 bp, 22 predicted proteins | sample RhiMetdeltSRZDD1_FD_80071 | JGI IMG/M metagenome (GOLD analysis project Ga0114129, IMG submission 80071) | Populus rhizosphere microbial communities from Tennessee, USA - Rhizosphere MetaG P. deltoides SRZDD1 (version 2) (version 2) | ecosystem: Host-associated > Plants > Roots > Rhizosphere >...
GATCTGCGGGATCGATCTGGATCTCCTGTCCGGCCTCCAGAAAGTCATCACCTGTCGGAAGGCTCGTATCGATCGACCGGTGCCACCCTCGATCGGCGCCGAGTTGCGGGAGCTTGATCCATTGCGGTTCGTAGTGGCCGTTCAGAATGACGAATAAGCGGTCCACGCCGTTGTTGGTTCCGTCCTCGCTGGCGTCGAGCTGCACACACACCGTACGTGCGTTCATGTCCTGCCATCGTGGGGTCCCGAGATCACCGGCGTACCACGTCAGATCCGCGACGCCATCTGCGTCCAGATCCTTGCCAAGGTAGAACTTTCGGCGCTGAAGAATGGGAAAGCGACGGGTCATTCCGATGACCTTCCGGAAAAACTCCATCAGATCCTGGTTGCTCTCGGCAGCCGTCCAGTCGAACCAGCTGATCTCGTTGTCCTGGCAGTACGCGTTGTTGTTGCCCTGCTGGGTGCGCGCGAACTCGTCGCCGCCGAGGATCATCGGCGTTCCCGACGAGAAGAGCAGGTAGCAGGCGAAGTTCTTCATCATCTGCTTTCGCAGGGCGACGATCGCGCGGTCGGTGGTCGCGCCTTCAACGCCGCAATTCCACGAGCGGTTGTCGTCAGCTCCGTCGCGATTGCTTTCGCCGTTGCTGTCGTTGTGCTTCCAGTTGTACGAGACGAGATCGTTCAGCGTGAAGCCGTCGTGGCAGGTGATGAAATTGATGCTGTTGAAGGCCGATCGGCCATCCTCACCGTAGAGATCGGCGGATCCGGTCAGCCGCCAGCCAACGTCGGCGAGCGTACCCGCATCGCCCTTGCCGAACGATCGCATCGAGTCGCGAAACTTGCCGTTCCATTCAGACCAGTCGACGGGGAAGTTGCCCACCTGATATGTGCCGATGTCCCACGGTTCGGCGACCATGATCACGTGGTTCAGGATCGGATCCTGTGCGACGGCATCGAAGAACGACGACGAGGATGCGAAGGCGCCGTACTGGCCGGCACGCCCGAGAACTGATGCGAGGTCGAAGCGGAACCCGTCAACGTGCATGACCTCCGTCCAGTAGCGAAGCGAGTCCATCACCAGGCGGATTACGGCGGCGCTGTCGAAGTTCAGACTGTTCCCGCAGCCGGTGTAGTTCATGTAATAGCGGCGCGGCGCGTCGGGCGGTCCCGTGAGGCTGTAATACGCGGCGTTGTCGATGCCGCGGAAGCACAGGCTCGGGCCCATCTCGTTTCCCTCACCCGTATGGTTGTAGACAACATCGAGGATGACCTTGATGCCCGCCTTGTGCAGCTCTCTGACGAGCGTCTTGAACTCCGCGACCTGGCATCCCGGCGTCTGGCCCGTGGAGTACGACGATTCGGGTGCGAAGAACCCGATGGAGTTGTAGCCCCAGTAGTTCGTCAATCCCTTCTGCAGAAGGAAATCGTCCACGTAGTACTCGTGGATGGGCAGCAGCTCCACGGCATTCACACCGAGCTTCTTCAGGTAGGGGATCTTCTCGATGAACCCGAGATACGTACCGCGGTTCCGCACTCCGGATGACGGATGCGCGGTGAAGCCCTTGACGTGGACCTCGTAGATGATGAGCTGCTCGAGACGAGGATCCGGCGGTTTTGTCCCCTGCCAGTCGAACGCATCGTCGATGACGATCGCCTTGGGAACGATAGCGGTGTTGTCGCGACGATCTTGTAGACCTTCACCAGCACCGGGTTGCGCATCGTAGGCGAGCAGCAGATTGTCAAGGTTGCGAAACTTCCCGGTCACGGCTTTCGCGTACGGATCGAGAAGCAGTTTGGCGTCGTTGAACCGAAGGCCCCACTCCGGACGGTACTCACCGCGAACCTTGTAGCCGTACAGTTGTCCGACCTTCACGCCGTTCACGTGCGCATGCCAGACGAATTTGTCACGCTCCTGAAGCCGGATGATGTCCGTCGGATCACCATCAGCCTTGTCGAACAGCAGAAGGAACACCTCGGTGGCCTGCTGCGAGTAGAGCGCGAAGTTCGCGCCGGTCGGAGTGATCGTCGCCCCGAGTGGATAATGCGTGCCTCTGGTGACGACTTTCATCGTCCGGTGCTCGAGCTGGTACGACATTTCTTGCCTCTCTTCGGCGTGAACGCTTGCAGTCGCGCGTATCGGCCTGCTGGATTCGGAGAACTGTACTCAAATGGCGGCCCGCGGATGCATGACGTTGGAACGCTGTATGAAAGGTGGGACGGACCGGCCGCCAGCCTGGCGGCAGTCCCGACGACGTACTGACGGCGGTGTGAAAGAAAGGCTGGACAGCCGAAGCCATCCCGCCTTGATTGTCAGCGAAGGTTCTCGAGATCGGTCGCGTTCCGTCGGCGTCCTTAATCAGCCGAATCACTTCAACGCTCAAGACACCCGCCCCGGTGAATGCTGCAGCACCCGCTGAACCGGCCGGCGTGCACGTAACTCCAGGTGTTGCAGACAGACAACCGAGCGAGATACCCGCCTGCGCCCTCGCCCGCACCGTTACCGCGTGCACGCCCGGCGTGTGTCGGTGACCAGGCCGCACTGGAGCGCGGCGCCGATCGCGATCTCCTTTTGCATTCGGCGTCTTGATATGGGTGGTCAGGATGTCCACCCAGCCGGTGTCGGTGACGCTTCCACTTGTAGCTTGCGTGCCGGCTTTTGCTGCGAGGTCAATGAGCTCCTCGAATCTCCACGCCGCCTTCGAGCTCTGCGCAAACGCGCTTGAGGCGCCACACATCGTCCACACCGCGATCGTGCCTGCGATAATTCGTAGTTTCATCCCTGACTCTCCTCTTTCTGGGCTGGTAAGCTCACTCGCACGTACGCGCTGCAGACAGCGATGGCGATGGCAGCCGACAAGACAAGAGATCTTTGTCGGTCAACCTACCGCAGGTTCTGCTTGCTAAGAGTGAAAGGGAATGCTCGATCGGGAAGTCGAGCGCCGGCTAACCGAGCAAGATGTAGGCCGCTGACGCGAACACCTGAGTACGGGCGAAGTTGACCTGAATCAACGGAACCAATCCGGCGAAACTGCATCGATCTCGAACAGGATTGGTGCGTAAACGTTACCGGAAGGCAAACGGATCGCGGGACGTCAAGACATCTTTCGCGCCGTTATTCGAATGCTGCTTTATACTTAGCCATCTGTCCGGCGCTCGCTCGAGAAGCGAGCGACGCGAATCGATCGGTGAGGTGGCCGAGAGGCTGAAGGCGGCGGTTTGCTAAACCGTTGTAGGGCCTTTAAAGTCCTACCCAGGGTTCGAATCCCTGCCTCACCGCCAGCTAAGTTCAGCCTGCGGCAATTACGGTCGTCGTCGTGGCACTCGCAGAAGGCTCGCGAGCACCGCTCCGGCCGCGAACGCGGCCACAAGCCATTTCAGGTCCGTGAAGGGTACAAAGCGTGTACCCGTGTCGGTGATTTCCAGCGCGCCGGCGGAATACGCGCGGACGCCGCCGCCACCGCCACCACCCTCTCCCTGGCGATCTGGCTGGGCGCTGTGCCTGCCCGCTCCAAAGCCCCCACCGAACCCGTAGGCAATCTTAGCCACCGGCACCACCGTCTTGCCGTGCGTGGAGATCGGTTCTCCGAACACAGACTTGACGGTCGCCGTCGACCCAAGTGTTTGTCCGATCTTGTGGAGCAAGTCTGCCGCATCCATCATGGCCTCCCAACCGCACACCGCGGTTACGGCGGCGTGCCGACACGTCCTGGATCACATAGAGGGCGAGTTGAAGAGCTGTAAGTACATCGCGCGCGCCCCGCGAGCGAAGCGAGCAAGCGAATGCGCGGCCCTAGCTCACATTGACCCGTCGCACACGCATTCAGTGTGTTTCTGACAACACCGCGTCGCTGCCAATGCCCTGCCAGTCAACGTAAGACGCGGTAACCAAACCGGACAAGCGTGGTTACCGGCTTTTTTTGGTGTCTCGAACGAGTCCTCGCGGTTCGATTCGTGCCATGCGGAAGGTGAGCACTGGGCGACTGCTCGTTCTCGTGAGAATTGATCAGATTTGATCGGATTTCCGTGGTTTGCTCTTGCTGGCGGAATGACCCCATGAACCGCGAGCGGAAGTGGGCTCCACCGGGTTTTTTTCGTCGTCCAATCAGGACCTTCGTTCAGCGAGACGAACGCGACTCGGACGTTCGGTGTCGATCCCGTACGTCTGTCTCGGCGCCTCGGTCCATCCCCTACGCGATCAGCTCGCTTCACGTCGTCAGCGATGAGCAACACGGGCGCTTCCCCGTATCGCGACAAGCGCGATTCGGTCAGTTCGCCTCCATGCTTAACGCGCGGCTCGAAGCCCGAAATCGTTCCGCCAGATCGCTGGGGTGCAAGAAATCAGTGCCGGGGGCGGGAATCGAACCCACACGCCCCTTTCGGGACCCAGGATTTAAGAATAAACAAGCTCGTGCCATCACCCCTACTCGAAGCGTCCAGCATTGGTCGGCGGCAGCAGGCATGTCAGGCAGCACCGTCTGATACGGCACCACCAACCGCCGACGCGAACTGCTCCACTCGTTCGCGTGGCACTAACTTCGAAACAAGAAGTGGGTCTGAGAAGGCATCAAACCATTGCACCAGAGCGTTTCGGTCTCGGTAGAAGTGGATGTGATCGCAGATTTCGGGTTCGGCATGGTGAGCAGCCACCTTCGACAAACGCACGAAGAGCTCCGCTGACACTCGGACCGAAAACCGCCGATTCTTCCGTGGCCAGGACCAATAGGTGCCCGCCGGTGCGGTGTAATCCCTCTCGTCGGCAGCATCGACCAAAAGCACTTCGATGTCCGGCTCGGGTGAGCCTTCCAGGAACATGTGCGTCGCATCCGGCACTAAAAGGGGGAGCGCTCGAAAAAACTCCGCCGCCGTCCTCACTCCTGAAACCTTCCAGCATTTCGACTCTTCGAGCATGGGTAATGAAGTCATCGCAATTCGCCAGCCGTCGGCGACGCCATAGTAGACCGAGCTGGGCATCATGAGCCTGCGCCGTCAGACAAGAACGGGCTCAGTCCCTCGGATGGCCGCTGCGACAAGCGACGGCACTGAGCCGTAGAACCCCCAGAATCACTATTTGAATTCGACCAGTGAAGCGTCCACAAATCGCGCGTGCTCGAGCGTCGGCGGGCGTCTCTGTGGGCCGGGTCGTGGCCAGGTGTCAGACACGCGCGCGATGGTACTTCTGACAGGCGCGTCAAATGGTGGTCATCTTCCGCCATGTCGTCTCTATAACGAGGTTAGCTTGGCGATCTCTTCAAGATTCCATACGTGATCGGTGATTCCGGCCGCCGGTGCCCCGGTGTGATCTCAATGTCTTGTGAATCCTGGCGAAGTTGTAGTGCATCGTCGTGGCACGGAGGCTGGTTCCCTCCACCAGCAGCCCAAGGATTGAGGCCCGACGGTCGAGAGGGAAACGATTCATAGGGAAAGGAGAGTCTTTCGACGTGGCATCGTTTTTCGATCCTGTAGTCGGGCGCGCCATTCAGCGGCGTGGAGCAAAGTAAGGCTCGACCGAGTTTGAGGTCTCGGCGTATCGAGTGATGCTGCTCACCCCGTATTATGACTGCAGGCGTGCTGCTTGGCCTGAGGACGAAGGAGTGGCTGATGTATCGGACCTTGGCGTATGGGGCTCTCGCGATGTGCGTCATGGGTGCGCTCGTCGCGGCCGAGCAGCAACTGACGTTCCGCGGGACGAGTGACGCCGTTCGCGTCTTCGCCACCGTGACCGATCGAGATGGCCGGATCGTCACGACGCTCTCGCAGAACGACTTCGAGGTCCGCGACGAGGGCAAGCCGCAGCCGATTACGCTGTTCGACAACTCTCCCCAGCCCATTCGGCTGATCGTGATGTTGGACGTGTCGGGCAGTATGGAGGGCAACTTACTGCTGCTGCGCGCCGCCTCGGAGCAGCTCTTCGCGCGCCTTCGTCCGGACGATCTGGCGCGGGTCGGCTCGTTCGGGCGCGAGATCACGATTGCTCCCGCGTTCGCGCACGATGTCGAGACGTTGCGGCGCGAGCTGCCGGACTCGGTGTCGCCCGATGCGCCCACGCCGCTGTGGCGCGCGATCAACCAGGCGATGGACGCCTTCAGCGGGGAAGTGAGCGAGGCGCGCCGGGTGATCCTCGTGCTGAGCGACGGCAAGGACAGCGGCCCCATCAGCTTCCGTGAGCGATACGTCAGCCAGGGCGAGGTCATCGACCGCGCGCGCCGCGACGATGTGATGGTCTACGGGATTGGCATGCGCAGCCGCGGATCGCGGCCCATTCAGCCGGGGATCGGCCCTGGAGGGCTTCAGGCGGCGCTGGCGGCGGACCTTCCTGATCCGGGCCTCGGGCTCGTGGCGGAGCAGACCGGCGGCGGCTACGCAGAGATTCGCTTCGGACAGGATCTCGGCGCCGCATTTGCCAACATCGCCGACGAGCTCCACAGCCAGTACCTTCTGGGCTTCGCTCCACTGAAACGCGATGGCAAGGTGCACGACATCGACGTGCGCGTCGCCACGCGCGGGCTGAAACCACGGGCGCGAAAGAGCTACGTCGCGCCCAAGGACCCGTCACACTGAGGACTCCGGGCGCGCTGCTGACCGATCATCAGAATCGTGAGTGAACCCGGGCCGGGACGGAACCGCGACGTCCCACCGGATGTGTCGGCCGCGAATGCGAGTGCGATGTACGCGGCGAGTGCGACCATCGCGATGCGCCAGAGCGGGCAGCGAGTACGCGATTCGTGGCTAGCCGTTCGTCTCGCGGCACGCGGGTTGCGGGAGTTCCATGTTTTCAGTGCAGAACAATGTATTGACGAGAGAACGACGAGAGAACACTGAGATGGAACGTCGCACATTTGTGATCGAAGCGGGTAAAGCGTTCCCGGTAGTGATCGGAGCGCTGTACGCGATCGGATGTGGTGACAGCAGCACGGCGCTCTCAGCGTATGCCTCAGTCCAAGCGACGTCGACGGTCGTCAACGCGCACAGTCACACAGCGAACGTGCCGGCGTCGGATCAGCAGAAACCCGCCGACGCGAGCTACACGTCATCCACTTCGCTCGACCACACACACATGGTCACGCTCACTGCGAGCCAGTTGTCGAATCTCGGGCTTGGCGGCTCCGTCACCGTGACGTCGACGGTGACGGGCAGTCACTCACACGACTTCACGTTCATCGGCAGGAAGGGCTAGAGGTCGATCTGCACGTCGACCTTGGCAAATCGCTCGCTGTACACCACGGTCAAATAGGGCTATTTCGTTCGGCGTCACCGGGACCGACCGCGAAATCGCCTCAGTTCTGAACAGCGATTTGAATCTACTTGCTCAGCGCGCGGATACGGCCTTGAGAACGAAAGGGTTGCTCGGCGCGCTTTGTTGATGCTTCCAGTAACCCCCGGTCGCTGTTTTCGCGATTTGATACATCCCGTCTTGTATTCGGCGCAACGCCGGATCAAATTCGCATCCGAATCGGACCCGGCGGTGCACAGGGAGCGTTGCGACGCGCGAGCTCACGCGAAGCCGAAGAGTGTCGCCTTAGTTTGCAAAGGGCAAGGCCGCGGCAATCGAGGTAGCGGCGGCATTGCAGGTAGGATGCCCCCAACCGCTAGCGCTGACTCCAGGCATTTGACCGGCTTGGGGCGTGATGTCGTAAACAATGTTGTCCGGACGGTGGGAGTCGCCGCTCACGCCGCCTGGCACATGGTCAAGGCCGAGCGCATAGCGCGTCCGCCACGCGATGTTGTGATCTGCACATGACGAGTCCCCACTGACCCCGAGGCCGCCGACGAGCTTATTGGCTTTGTAGAGGGCGAGGCCTCCACCAAAGACATTTATTCCCCCGATGCGGCCGCCGACCATTGGGTCGTTGGCTTGGCCATACGCTGCAGGGTCACCGCCGTACGCCAGAGACGTGTTGACAGGATTGCTCTCTTGCAGGCCGAACAGGCTGCCGCCGGGCTGCACGGCGGTATAGAGATTCGCGGTCGACAGCGCAAGGGCGGGCAAACTGAACGCATTCGCCGTATTGGCCTTCTGGGCCGAGATGACGCGGCTACCTGGCCACTGATCGCCGCGGTTGCCGCCGGTGAAGGCGACGGCGCACACGATGCCGTCGCGATTGACGACGGTGGCCCACATGTCCAAATCGAAGCCGCCATTAGCCTGATTGCGCGCAGCCACGAGCGCGGCTTTCAGTGCGCCATAGTTTGGGAGATCGTCGCAGGGACCGGCGGCACGAGCCACGCCAGCATTCCCGACCAACGAGAGGACCAGCACACTCAGGGTCACCAAGAACTGTATGCGTGTGTTCTTCATGGCTTTCCTTTCAATGACGCGCCGCCCCAGCGGGTCGGCCGGATAGGGTTCTTCTCGCCTCTGTAGCTCCACACAACGACGCACGTTTGTTTTCGCGAAGGAATGCATCCTCGTCGACGCACTCATTCGGAGGTCATCATTGACCTGCTGAATCGCCGGACATCAGTCCCGCCGTCGTGAAAACACGTATCTGCAATGGGTCGCGCTTCTTTGCCGTAAACGTAAGCGCGACAACGGAAAGAAAACCCCGCAAGCGTCACTCTGGGATTAGCGGCTGGCGTGCTAATGAAGTTCGTCTTCCGTTCGATGGGATGTTTGGTGTATCCACAGCGCACGTGACGAGCAGCCACTATCGTGGCAGGCGTCCGCTGTCTGCCCCAAATGTCCCAGAACTATTCGTCCTACTGGATATAGATCTTTCGGGGTGAGGAGCGCCGACCCGGAAGGGACATCAGCGCGACCTTTGATGTGAACGCGAGAACCGAGGTTGTGTCAGCGCGCAACGTGTCGAGCGCCGCGACCGCGGCCTGGACACGGGACGGGCTGATGGTGATGTCGGCCGCCGGCTTCATCCCCATGGGTCATCGCCGGCTCAGAGTTCCTTCAGGCGCGCGGCGCGGTCGTTGTCGTCAACCGATCGAGTGTCGCCTTCATCACCGCTGCACCCTGAGTCATCATCGCCTCGGTCGCCGGCGCCGCCTCGTTCGGCAGCAGATCCGAGAGCCAGACGACGGTCGAAGAGCCATCCGGGTTGCCGAACACCTGCGCCGACGAGTTGTAATGGGTGACCGGACCTCCGACTGCCGCCCATGCGACGCGTCTCGTGGCATCGTTGATCTCGAGAATCGGTTCGCGAACGACCATCCCGTTGCCAAACGTGACGATACGTGCGTCGCCGTCGAGCACGGTGTCAACTACAAAGCCCGGGACGAGTCGCGTGTGCAGGGCGCCCACGTCGCGTAGCGCCGCCCACACCTCGTCCGCATTTGCGCGCGTATGAATCTCTTTGCGAATCGAAGCCATCGGTTCCCCCATCGATGTGGGTGCGACCACCGGTTTCCGAACCCATCGACGGCACGAATCGCCGCGTCGTCTCAGGCGGCTTCGTCATCTGCAAAGGTCCTTCCCAAGTCTCGATGTCGGCGCGCTCGACGAGCTGCGCCACGACTATCAGGCGATCAGCCGCGACTTCCTCCTCGGAGACATCGCGAGAGCTCGACCGCGCCAGGCCGCGGCGCTCAGCCTTCCGCCTCGTGCGTGTCGCGCGATGAAGGGGTCGCGTTCAGCGGCACCGTGACATAACAGTTCAACTGACTTCCGCCTCTGCGGTGCCGGTCGAAGCTAGTTCGCCGTCGTCGTCGTGGCGCTGGCGGTCGTTGTCGTGGCCGTCGTTGTCGTGACCATGGCCGTCGTTGTCGTCGTCGTCACGTCTTAACGCTGGGGATCACCATACCAGCCGTAATCGTCGCCATCACCGTCGTCTGGCGGTGGGGGTGGGGGGCTGTTGTTGTCGAAGCCGGTGGAATAGTACTCGTACTCGCTCTAAGGCCCGAGCCGGTCGCACAGGTTCTTGGTGCGCACACGGAAGCGGTGACGGCCGCCAGCAACCGTCGCGTCAACGAAGCGTTCAGATGTCGAGGTCGAGAGTTCAAGCTCGTAGACGTTCACGCCGTTCATACGTTCGGACTCAACGATGTAGGTTGGAATGCTAAGCACTTCCTCCCAGATGAGGCGGACGCCGCCATTGCCGTTCTCGTGTGCCCACAAGTGACGCGGATAGTCGCCGTCGGGGCAAGAGTTGGGGCCCGGAGTGAATCGAGTCGAAAGCTTCGTAAGGGCGCTGTCCGCTGGTCCGAACGTGTCGACAATCGTCGGAGATGGTCCCGCAATGTTCTTGGACTCACCACAAGCCGTTGCAAGGGCGGCTGCAGCAATGAGCATGATGCAATGTCGCTTCACGTCTTCTTCCTTTCTAGGACTCTGAAGGTCGTTCGCGGTAGTGCTTCAGACGGAGTGTGGGAAGGGTCTGAAACCAGACGGTTCCAACCCACTCACCAAACACTCGATCTCAATGAAACGCACCCGCAGGAAGGCAGGGCAAACGACATTCCTGGGACCAGCGACCGCCAGGCCGATTGCCGCAAGTACATGCACATGAGTCTTTTTCGCGGCGCAACGCTGTAGGGCCCATACGCGTTGTGGGGAACACGCTCCACCGTGCTGAATGAACAAAGGCGACTTTCTGAACAAAGCGCAAATTTGAAAAAGGCCACAGCATTGGATCGTTCGAGCAGCTGCACGGAGGCGGTGCAACGAACCGTGCCGATCGCATTCTTGCGGTTGAATGAACAGGACAACTTACAGGCCGAAGCCGAGAAGCTGTTGCAGTTGATGTCGGCGTCTGATTTCCCAACTTGCCGGTTGATCGGCCATCATGGTTGACGTCTTCCATGACACCTCGTAAGCCGCGCCCGCGGCCCGCCACCCGCGCACCATCGCGCTCGTACGCGCGTGCGCTAGAGGTGTCTTCTAACAGTCGCATCGACCATCGCGCGCACCGCCGCGAAGCGCGCCGGCCGCGTCCCCAACGTCGTGGTCACTCATCGCTCGAGTGCCGCACGCTCCAACGACAGGGGTCCACACAATTCAACGCACATAGCTGAGGGGCCGCGTCCGCCGCAAGCGCCAGCGGCTTGGTCCAAACGGCTCTATCGAAAGTGCACCCGGCGGTCAACGTCCGGGCTCGAGGCATGCGTCCGCGCGCCGGGTCACTCCCGATAGAGTCCTACCGTTGATCGCGACTTAACGTTCGCCCTCCTGCGCTTCGACAGAAATCGAAGACATTCGCCGACGCTGCCGCGGCATATAAAGAAGGAGAAGGACTCCGGCGATCAGTTCGAGTCCTGAGACCACGTAAAGACCTGCTGAAGTCGTGCCTGTTAGATCTTTGAGCCATGCGATCGCGAATGGCGCCACCCAGCCCGAGAAACTCCCAATCAAGTTAATGAGAGCGATCCCGCCGGTGGCTGCCGTACCTATGAGGAGCATCGGCGGGAACTCCCAGAATGACGCACCCGCCGTTGACTGGGTCCGATAGTTCCGATGACCAGCCAACGCTCCTTCTTGACGGTCGGCCGTGAGTTCATCCCCAAGAAACTGTCAGCTCAGAGAAACCCCATGATTTTTGATGTAACTAGCGAACGGACACGGGCTTGCACATGTTTCGCGTTCGACATTTCCACGGCGCCACGGGAATGTGCGTTTGGGACTGGCCGGATTGAAGCTCTGGTCTAAAGGAGGCAACGTGACCCAATCAAATGGTGCTGAAGCGCGTCTGCTGATAGCACTCTTTGCAGCGACAGTGATGCTTTGCCCGGAGCCTTCCCACGCTCAGATAAGAAGCCCGTATTCGCCCGGTCTCAACTCGACAAACTCCGGAACCTTGCCGGACCCGGGGTTAACGTACAGCAATTTCTTCCAACGATATTCATTCAACCAGCTGAAGGGACCAGATGGAGAACGCCTTCCGGTTTCGGGCAACCTCTCGGTCACCGTCGATCACAATCTTTTGATGTGGACGACCGAGGGGGCGATCCTTGGGGCGAAGTTTGCTGTCGTCGCGGACCTACCAGTGATCGATAGTTCTCTCAATTCACCGGACTTTGGACCCAACGCCAACTCGGGTGGATTTGCGGACTCGTTTTTCCAGCCCTTCACGTTAGGCTGGAGTTTGTCGCGAGCAGACATCCTAGTTGGGTATGGCTTCACGCCGCCCACTGGCAGGTTCGAAGCGGAAGCGGCAGTGAACGTGAATTCTGGTTTCTGGTCACATTCTCCGTTCGCAGGTCAGACGGTCTACTTGACCAAGGACAAGAAAACTGCCGCGTCGGCGTATGAGATGTACGAATTTCACGGCAAGCAGAAAGACACCGACATCAAGCTAGGACAGACCTTCGACATCGACTATTCGATTATGCGAGCCCTCACGCTAAAGAAAGATGAGATCCTCTTACAAATTGGAGCGGTGGGCTACGGTCAATACCAGACGACGGACGATCGAGGGCCTGGGGTAGACCCAGTCATTGCAGAAGGCTCTCACTATAAAGTGCAGGCGCTGGGCCCGGGTGCGAACATCATCCTGCCGCAGCGAAAAGTGAGCCTGGGCGTCCGGTACTTCAAGGAATTCGGGGTCGTGTCCAGCGTTCAGGGGCAGTCACTGCAGATATTCACCGCGATCACATTTTGAAGCCGACAAGCTGCGCATGGTTCCTTGGGGAAGGATGGAGGCGCCGATGTGTTTGCGTCCGCCAGGACGGCGGAGCTACTACCATGAAACTTCTGATGATTGGCGGCACAATGTTCCTGGGACGACACACTGTCCAGCGCGCGATCGAAAGCGGTCACGAGGTGACGATCTTCACGCGCGGCAAACACAACCCCGACCTTTTCCCCGAAGCGAAGAAACTCCACGGCGATCGCAACGGCGATCTCTCGGCGCTGCGCGGCGGCGCGTGGGACGCCATCATTGACACCTGCGGCTACATCCCGCGCGGCGTCACTGCGACCACCGAACTTCTCGCCGACGCCATCGACCACTACACGTTCATCTCCAGCATCTCTGTCTATCCCGACTTGGCGACGCCCGGTATCGACGAGACCGCGCCGGTTGCGACCGTCGAGGATGAGACGGTTGAAGAGGTGAACGAGACGACCTATGGCGCGTTGAAGGCATTGTGCGAGCAGGCGGCCGAGCGGGCGATGCCGGGGCGCGTTCTCACAATCAGGCCAGGCCTCATCGTCGGCCCGCATGATCCGACCGATCGATTTACCTACTGGCCGCATCGCATCGCGCAGGGCGGCGCCGTCATCGCGCCCGGCAGCCCCGACAGGCCCGTGCAGATCATCGACGCGCGCGACCTCGCCGAGTGGACGCTGCGGATGGTCGAGGCGGGACGGACAGGGGTCTTCAATGCGACCGGGCCGGACTATCAACTCACAATGAGAATGGTGGTGGATGCCTCGCTGGCCGCGAGCGGGAGTCAGGCCGAAATCGTGTGGGTCGCCGAGGACTTCCTCCTCGAACGCAACGTCACGCCGTGGAGCGATCTGCCGCTATGGTTGCCGGACACGCCCGAGTATGCGGGCTTCGACGCCGTCGATTGCCGTAAGGCGTTCGCCGAAGGCCTGACGTTCCGATCCGTCGAAGAGACCGTCGCCGATACCCTCGCCTGGGACCGGACCCTTCGCGAGGATCGGGGCCTGCACGGCAGGATTACCCGTGAGCGCGAGAGTGAATTGCTCAGAGAGTGGGCGAAGCGTGAGGCGACCTCGCCGATCCCACCATCGCCGATGAGGTCGGCGATTTCGTAGGACCGAGCCGCCTGCCGGAGGCCAGCGCCACGAGCGTCGGGGACTTCGGCTTCGCCGCCGCCTTGCCGCACGCGGTGTTGGCAGTGGCGACGCACGCCGAACGACGATCCGCACCGCGGGTAAGATGACCCGACGCCATGGCGAGATCGTTTGCTGCATTCATCAGCCACGCGTCCCAAGATCGCCGCGCAGCCGAGCGCATCGAGACGGCCCTCGGCCGGGACCGCGCCTGGTTCGACCGGTCGGACATCCGGCTGGGCGCGCTGCTCGGCCACGAGCTGCTATCGAACCTGCGGAACAGTCGCGTCCTGGTCCTGGTCTGGTCGACCCACGCGCAGCGCTCGCCGTGGGTGCAAAGCGAGTGGATCAGCGCCGTCAACCTCCGCCACCCGGTGATTCCGGTGGTACTCGACCGGACGCCGCTGCCGCAGGCGTTGGCCAACACCCTGTGGCTGCCATGGCGCCGGGCGTCCAGAGCGACGCTGGCTGAGCTCACGCGGGCCGTCGGCGCCGGCCGGCGGCGGGAAGGTTCGATCTCGGCCGCGATGCGCCTCCCGGATCCCGCCCGTGACGCTTCGATCGATCGCCTCGCTCGAGCGCAGGACGCGATGTTCGGGACCTGGAGCACGCAGGGCCTCACCGCAGCCAGACGCGTGCAGCGGCGTCTCGAGCCGCAGATGGCGGCGCTCGTCGAGCGCTATCCGCTGGATTCGGGAGCGGCCACGCTGTGGGCGTACCACGCAAAGAACGGCGTGCTGCTCGATCACGACGCCGAGATCGCCGGGGGCATCCGGGTGACAGACGAGCGGCTGAACGGCGCGCGGTGGCGGTTCCTCAGAGCGCTGTGGCTCGACCCACTGAACGCCGAGGCGCTGAACGGCCTCGGCACCATCGCGTGGTTCGATCACGACCTCGACACGGCGGAGTTCTTCGTGCGGGCCGCACTCGCTCGTGAGCCAGGCTACCCCGCGGCCGCGCACGACCTCCGGCTGATCCTGCAGCTGCGTGGGCATGCCCGCGCGGGCGATCGCCAAACGTGGACGGCCGCAGAAGACCCCCGCGAGCGGGCGGTGCCGATCCTCCCCGCCGACGACCTTGCCGCCGCCCGCACCTTTTACGTCGACACGCTCGGGTTCACCCTGACCTTCGACACGTCCAGCGGCGGGAGAAGTGGGTTGGTGGGCCTGAGACGAGGCGGGCTGGAACTGACCATCGATAGCCCGATGCAGGGCCATGGCCGCCGGGCGTGCGTGTCGCTCCGGGTCGCCGACGTGGACGCGCTCTACGGCGAGTGGAGCGCGCGGACCACCGTGCTCCGGCGACCGCGGAACGAACCGTGGGGCATGCGCACGTTCGATCTGCTCGATCCATCGGGCAACACCCTCTTCGTCATGGGACCGACGCTCACAACGGCCAACGTCAGGATCGCCGGTCCGAAGACTACCAGTCGACGAGGACGAACTCCTTCACGGCCTCGCACGTGACACGTCGTGTTTCATTGCCTCCAGGCGATGTCTGCAGGTTGTGGGTCGTGACGGGCCTTTCCCCAAGATCATCGGTTGAAGGGATTGTTGGCGCGATTAAAGCGAGGCGATCCGATCTCTGAACCTACAACGGAGCGATGGCGACGGTATACTTGCGCTCCCCGCAAGGAGGTTCTCCGTGTCACAAGCGTCCGTGAGCGACAAAATCGCCGATCTTGCCGCTCAATTCTCCGGTCAGTTGCTGACGCCGCGCGATTCCGGCTATGAGGACGCGCGCCGCGTCCACAACGGGTTGATCGATAAGCGCCCATTTCTCATTGCCCGGTGCCGGAATACGGCCGACGTCGTCGACGCGGTGAACTTCGCGCGCGAGCACTCGCTCGAAGTGGCGGTCCGGGGCGGCGGCCACAACGTCGCGGGCCGTTCGGCGATCGATGGCGGCCTGATGATCGACCTGTCGCTGATGAGAGGCATTCATGTCGACCCGACAGCTCGCACCGCGCGAGCGCAGGGTGGGGCCACGTGGGGTGAATACAATCGCGAGACACAGATACACGGTCTGGCGAGTACCGGAGGCGTCATCTCGACGACAGGCATCGCCGGACTGACCCTGGGTGGCGGATTTGGCTATCTGCACGGCAAGCATGGCCTCGCCATCGACAACCTGCGATCGATCCAGCTCGTGCTGGCCGACGGCCGCGTTGTCACCGCCAGCGCCGACGACAACGCGGACCTCTTCTGGGCCGTTCGCGGCGGCGGCGGGAACTTCGGGATTGCGACATCGCTCGAATACAACCTCCATGCCGTCGGACCGACGATCACTGGCGGGATGGTGGCGCATCCGTTCGCCAAGGCTCGCGACGTGCTCCGCTTCTATCGCGACATCACGACGTCGACTGAAGACGAGTTGGTGTCGTGGGCCGGCCTGGTACACGGGCCCGATGGATCGATGTTAGCGGCTATCGTTCTCTGCCACTGCGGCGCTCTGTCGTCGGGCGACGTCGCTGTAAAAGAGATCAAGACCTTTGGACCTCCGGTGCTCGATGCGGTCGGGCCCATGCCGTACGGCTCGATGAATCAACTCTTCGACGCCGCCTTCCCCAAAGGCGCGCTCAACTACTGGAAGTCGAGCTTCCTGTCATCGCTGAGCGATGAAGTCATCGACACAATGGTCGACTGGTACACGCGCGTGCCTTCGCCGATGAGCGGCATCGTGCTCGAGCATTGGCACGGTGCAGCGACCCGAGTGGGGATAGGTGAGACGGCGTTCCCCCACCGCGCCGTCGGTTACAACCTCTTGCTGGCCTCGGAGTGGACGAGTTCTGCCGAGACCGAGCGGAACATCACGTGGGTGCGCGAGGGTTACACGGCGATACAACCGTTCTTCGTCTCACGCCGGTACGCCAATTACATGGACGACGACAAGGTGGGCGATCCGGCGGCGGAAGTGTATGGGCCCAACTATGCGCGACTCCGCCACCTGAAGACCAAGTTCGATCCAAGGAACTTCTTTCACATGAACCAGAACATCTATCCAGCGTGAGCGGCCGCGTTTCACGAGACATGTCGGCGACGCTGCGCCGAAGGCCAGCCGCTCCAACGCGGGAGTCCCGTCCGGGCCGAAGAGCGCCTCGTGCCGCCGAAATAGCGCCAGGCGGATCCTCTGGTATGTTCTGAAGCGGATCACCGTTAGCCGTATCTTCTCGTCCCCGCTACGCCGCGCTGCGGTGGTTTACCCGCGACACGCGGCGGAGCGCCTTGGTCTTGTGACAAGGCGGGCGATGATAGCCGCGGTGGAGACGCAACCAGCAGACGGGGTGCGAATCGTGGAGGTTCCCGAGATCCGTGGCGCTGCGGCTTGACCTTCGAAGCGCGACTTTTGTTTCGCATGCTGTGCCGTTCGCATCCGGGCTCCTCTTTGCGGTGGCTCTCGTCCTGGTCTTTTTGACCTCCTGGATGGTTCTTCCTGCTCCGAACCGTCCACTTCTCGCACTCGGCGTGGGCGCACCAGAACTTTCCCCATGGTTAGCGCTCGGCGGCCTCGTCGTGTGTGTCCTGGTCCTCGGCGCGAGTGATCGCGACATTTTGGCGCGGGCCACGCTCGTGGTTGCAGCCGTGGCGACGCTTCTGGCGTCGGTGCCGCTCATGCGGCTTCCGTTCGTCGTGCGGCGATTCGATGCGACGATGCGAGCTGCCCTCGGCGATGACTTCCTTCGCGGAGTGTCGTCCGATCGCCGCGCTCGCCTGAGACGGGCACCGATAGTCTTTTTTGACCTCTTCCGGGGCATCGACGCTGGTGAGGCGCGGGTCAGTCGAAACATCCCATTTGCAACGCCTGAGGGCGTGCGCCTGACGCTCGATATCTATCGCCCGGTGAGCGCTGGACGATATCCGTCGGTCGTTCAGGTGTACGGTGGTGCGTGGCAGCGCGGCGCGCCCGGAGATGATACGAAATTCGCGACGTATCTCGCCGCCCGCGGATTCGTCGTGTTCGCGATCGACTATCGGCACGCTCCCCAATGGCCATGGCCGGCGCAGATCGAAGATGTTCGTGCGGCGCTCGGTTGGATTCGCGAGCACGGCGGCGAGTACGGTGCCGACGTGTCTCGACTGGCACTTCTCGGCCGCTCGGCTGGAGCGCAGCTCGCCATGGTCGCCGCCTATGAATTCAGCGCGGTTCCCATCATTCCCGTCATGCCGGTCAAGGCGGTTGTCAGCTACTACGGTCCGGTCGATCTGACAGACGGCTACCGCAATCCGCCCACACCGGATCCGCTCGACGTAAGGTCTATTGAGGCCGCGTTTCTTGGAGGAACGCCAGAGCAGATGCCCGACCGCTACCGCGAGGCATCGCCGATCACATATGTGTCTCGAAGACTTCCACCGTCGCTGCTGATCTACGGCGGCCGCGATCACGTCGTATTGCCACGATTCGGGGCGATGCTTAACGATCGGCTGCGCGCCGCGGGTGCCACGTCGGTGCTGCTGACAATTCCATGGGCCGAACATGCGTTCGACGCGATTCCGAACGGACCAAGCGGGCAGCTGTCTCTGTACTACACGGAACAGTTTCTCGAATGGGCTCTCACGCGGGCATCTCCAGACCGCCAGCCGTGAGACGCCACAGCGGAGGCTCCTTCGGTTAGGCAAGCTCCTTCGGTCGCACCGCTGCACTGTTTTGACCCGCACACGACTCGGTGGTTAACTCTCGCTGAGCCGAGTTACCCAAATCCACGCGTACCGATTCAGAGCATGACTCGCGAAGACTGGGTCCGCGTCAAAACCATCACAGCAGCGGCACTCGAGCAACCTGAGGCAAGGCGACCCGGTTTTGTGACTGACGCCTGTGCCGGTGACCAGCCGCTCGAGCAGGAAGTCCGCTCGCTCCTGTTTTCCGCCGTGAGCGCCTCAGCGTTGTTTGAAGCCCCAGTGTTGGCGACCCCGTCGGCCATCAACCTCATCGAACAGGCGGCATACGCAACCGCGCCACGCATCGGTGGCCGCTTTGGTCCGTACCGCATCATCAAGGAGATCGGCCGCGGCGGCATGGGGCGCGTATTTCCTCGCGGAGCGTGCGGACGAGGAATTACCGTCAGGTCGTCGCGTTGAAGATCGCGCACGATTCGCTATCCGCCGAAGGGCTCCGATCGCTGTATCGCATCGCCAAATTCATCGCGCGGTATCGCGTCGGCGTGATCACGGCAGCGCTGGTTGTCGTCTCGCTTGTGGGCGGGCTTGCCGCGGCGCTGTCCCAGGCGTGCGAAGCCGAGTGGCAGTGGTATCCGCATAGCCTTGAAGTGCTGAACGAGCTGGGCGTGAGCGGACGCCGTGCAGATGGACCGCTCGACGACGACGCGCCGCAACTTATAGCAAGGATTGAACAGAACCTGGTTCGCCTACGCTGATGTAGCTTTTGACTGGCATGGCCAAAAGGTGCTTAACTCAGCCAGCTTATGGATGGGCAGTCGCGGTCTCCCGCCGACGTCACACGGATTCTCCACGAGTGGAAAGACGGGAGCCATGAAGCGCTCGACCGCCTGATCCCCATCGTCTACGAAGAGCTCCGGATCATCGCCTCGCGACAGCTCGCACGCGAGTGGCGTCACGACCGCCTGCAGACGACGACCGTCGTCAATGAGGCTTACATCAAGCTTTTTGCCCAGCGGCAGGTGGACTGGCAGAACCGCGGACATTTCTTCGCGATCGCCGCTCAATTGATGCGCAGGATTCTCGTCGATCACGCGCGGAGTGAGTTGCGCGAGAAGCATGGCGGTGGCGCCATCCACGTCGAATTGAGCGATGCGCTTTCGAAGCCGGCGGAGCCATCGCTCGACGTGCTCGACGCCGTCGCGCTGGACGCGGCGCTGCAGAAGCTCGAAGAGCTCGACCCCGATCAGGGCCGCATCGTGGAACTGCGGTTCTTCGGCGGCCTGACCGTCGAGGAGACGGCAGCCGCGCTCGGAATCTCGCCAGCCACGGTCAAACGCGAATGGGCGGTGGCGAAAGGGTGGCTTTATCGAGAACTAACGGGCTCCTGAGCCGCTTTTCTGCAGGACGCGCGTAACGGGTTAAAGGCTCCCCCCAGCCTTACCGTTCGACTCACGCGGCTCGCACGTTTGAAAGAGAGACGTGTATGTGCAAGGTCTGCAGCAAATGCAGAAGCTGCAGACCGCCATCGCCGACGCGCAGACGAAGGCGATTCGACCCGGCGACGCCGCCATGAATTGCGACGCACTTCAAGGAGAGCTGCAGGCGGCCGTACTCGACCCCGCCCTGCAGACTCTGAGCCCCGTTCTCATCGAAACGCGCGTATGACGCTGGCGCCCTCCCCGGGGAGGGCCGGTGAAGGTGTTCGGCTCGCCGCCTCCACACGTTAACGCGGTGTGAACCCGATCTTCCTGTTTTCAGTGAGGCTCCCCATGTCTATTCCGTTCTTCCGTTTCAATGTCGTATCCGCATTCGTGTTTGCGTGCGTCGTGGCGTTGTTCGCCGCGCCGCTCGACGCCCAGACGGCCGCGCAGCGGCCTGGTGCTCGCGGGCAAACACCGCCGAGGCCCGCTGCGCCCCGGCAGCCCGCCAATCCTCAGCGTCCACCCGCGCAGCCTGCCGCGAAGTCAGCGGAACCTCCGCCACTGCCAAAGCCAGTTGCGCAGGATCTGCGGATGAAGACGGTTTACACGGCCGGCGAGCAGAAGACCGAGAGCGTGACCTACCGCAAAGGTGAGCGCGAACGTTTCGAGTTCGGCGATGTCGTTCTCCTCAAGCAGCACGATCTGAAGCGGACGATTCAGATCATGAAGGCTGCGAACTCGTACATGGTCGTTCCGGATGGCACTGCTCCCGTTCCGCCTGCCCCGGCAGCGGTACCCAACGCGCCTCCGCAAAAGCCGGGCGTGATCACAATGACGACAACAATTACGGACATTGGTGAGCGGAAAACGATGCTCGGCCGCGAGGCGCGGCACGCGAAGATGGTCATCGACAAGCAACCGACCCCGGGCGCATGCGATCCAGCCAAACGACACATCGAAACGGATGGCTGGTACGTTGACTTGGCAATCCCGGCTCCGGCCGAATCCGACGTCGCACCGCCTCAGGAGCCTGCTGCCTGCGTGGACGAAATCAAAGCAACGCAGAACGGCGATCCGAAGGTGCTCGGCTTTCCTATCGCGTACTCCACGACGATTACGAGCGAGGACGGAAAACCGAATGTCGTCTCGATGGAAATCACCGAGCTAGAGGTCACGACGCTCGATGCGACGCTCTTCGACGTTCCGCCGGGAATGAGCGACGCGGGCAACCTTCAGGCGCTGACGCGCGCCGTCAGCGACGCGAACGAAACAAAACTCGCGCAGCAACTCACTACGCCGGCGGCACCGCCTGCGCCCACGACACCGGGTGCGGCCCTGGTCGGTGTTCCGGAAGTCGTGAACAAGACGTCGCAGCAGATTGACACGCGCGCATTGCGCGGACGTCTCGTGTCAGAGCTCGCCGAAGCGAAACTCAACGCCGCGCCGCTGGCCGGATCGCAAGCGGATATCGCGCAGGTGGCCGGGTCCCACGGGTACGACTATGTCCTGGTGGCGGAGATCACCGATCTGAAGGTGTCGAAAGCCGGAGGTGGACTCGGGGGCGTGCTCAAAGCCGCATCGAAGGTCGCGGGCGGCGGAACGACTCAGGACCCGACGGAAGCCGCGGTCACGATCAAGCTCGTTCAACCAGACGGGAAGGCGCGTTACACGACGACCGCGAAGGGGAAAGATGGTGGTTTCGACATGAAGACCGGTCTTGGTGTCGCGAAGTTCGCCGGCACCATGTACATGAACATGATGACCGGCAAGATGATGATGAACGCCCTCAACGGGTCGATGGCGAACAACCTCGGTGGCATGGGCATGCTGGGCAATCCGGCGATGATGAACATGCAGGCGCAGGGGCTCGGCATGAAGGCCGGGATGCAGATCGGCATGGGGATGGGGATCGATCCGACGGCCGGCGCGGCGTCGTTCCTGATGCAGCAATCGATCGCCAGCAACGCGGCGCTCAGTGGCGTGCCCGGTCAGAATGGCCCCTCGTACGACGCCGCGCTTGGCGAGGCGCTTCAGAACGCCGTAAAGGCGGTAGCGGAAAACCTGAAGAAGGCGCAGCCGCAGAAGAAGTGATTCGACGTGACGTCCGTGCCTTCCGACTGCTGGATGCTCCAATCTTCGGCTTCGTTTGAGATACTCAAATTGTCGGTCGAAGATTGCAGATGTTCGACGCCGTTCTCGTCATTTCATTCGGCGGTCCACAAGGCCGCGGCGACGTCCGCCCCTTCCTCGCCAACGTGCTCCGTGGTCGGCGAGTGACGCCCGAGCGCGTCGAAGAGGTCGCGCATCATTACGAGCTGTTCGACGGCGTTTCACCGCTGACCGAGCTCACGCAGAGGCAGGCCGATGGCCTGCGCAAGCGGCTTGCTGCTGCGGGCCACCCGTTGCCGGTGTACGTCGGCATGCGCAACTGGCATCCGTATCTCACGGACGCCCTGAAGCAGATGCATGCGGAGGGCGTCCGCCGCGCGATCGGCTTCATCGCCGCCGCTCATCATTCCTACTCGAGCTGTCAGCAGTACCGGGAGAACGTCGCGTCGGCGCAGCAGGCCCTTCGAAACGAGGGCGGCCATGTCGAGATCACGTTTGTCGACAGCTGGTTCGATCACCCGCAATTCATTGCTGCCAACGCGTCACACATTCGCGACGCGTTGAACCGCCTGCCGGCTGACGTGCGTGAAGATGCACGCATCGTGTTTACCGCCCACAGCATTCCAACGTCGATGGCCGACGCTTCGCAGTACGAGCATCAGCTGTCAGTGTCGTGCGCCGCGATCGCGGAGCGGGTCGGGCTCACATGGGCGCTGGTCTATCAGAGCCGAAGCGGCCGTCCGCAGGATCCGTGGCTCGAGCCCGACGTCTGCGACTACCTGCGCCGCGAACACGCACAGGGACTCGCGGCCGCCGTGATCTGCCCCGTCGGTTTTCTCTGCGATCACATCGAAGTGCTGTACGACTTGGATCGCGAAGCGGCGGACGTCTGCACGTCGATCGGGCTGCCGATGGTTCGCGCGGCGGCCGTGAACGACGATCCGTTGTTCGTCGACATGATGGCCGACGTGGTACTTCGGACGATGCGGAGGTACGAAACCGGCCGTCCATTGCCGATTGTCAGTCCGGCGTGATCGGTATCCAGCGCCGGTTCTCCAGGACGAATCTCGTCTCGGTTGCGTCGAATCCTTCCACGGGCGGGTACATCGGATCGCCCGGGTAGAAGAGAAGCGTCCGGTTGCCGCGTTTCTCGAATCGCGGCTGCACACGGGGAATCGGCTTCCGAAGTGCCCAATCGAATACGGCATCTATCGAATCGAACCTCGCGAGCGTCTCGAGTGTCGTCCAGGTCGGCGGGGGCAGCGAGATGACGCCGGCGCGGCAGCGCTCGATCGCGATGGCCGGTTCGACCCACTCACTATGTGTCGTCTCCCCCTCGTCGTGAATCGGCGTTTGCCCCTCCGGTGTGCGTGCGATGAAGAAGCGCGTATCGAATCGACGGATCTCGATCTCCGGTGTCACCCAATGGGCGAAATACGCCAGTTCGTCGAGCGCGAGCTGCAGCTGCTCGCGCCGCATGATGTCTGCGAAGGTGATTCGCCCGCCGAGAAGATCGCGTCGAGCCTCGGCGAGCCGCTCGACCGACACCGCGGTCAGTGGCCGCCCGAGCAGGACGCCGGCTTCCTCGAACAACTCGCGTACGGCCGCCACGGAGTGCGCGATCGCGACCTCCGGCGGCACGTCAGGCATCCGCGCGGCGATGGTTTCAGTGGTGGCAACGTGTTGGTCCGCCTGAAGGCGGACCCCACCGATGAAGTCATGGCTGTGGTCGGACGGATCGACACGCCCGCCTGGAAACACGTGCGCGCCCCCGAGAAACGCGATGCTGTCGCTGCGTTGTACCAGAAAGACCTCGAACGGGTGATCACCCCTGAGAAGGACCACGGTTGATGCAGGTACAGCGGCGGCGATGCTCATCGATGCTGTTTACCCCGAGCGAGCGCACCGAGTCGAGCGATTTACGCGACGCCGCATTTCCTGCCGCGGATGCGGCAGAATTAAACCCGGTCTCATGAGGATTTGCGCCGCGGCAGCACTGCTGCTCCTGATCATCGTTCCAGCACCCGCCTTCGCCCAGGCTCCTGTTGCGTACCGTTTGACGTTTCCCGAGCCCGAGCATCGGTGGATGCAGGTGGAGGTGTCCTTCCCCGATTTGTCTTCCAATCCGCTCGAGCTGCACATGAGCCGCGCCTCGCCGGGACGCTATGCCCTCCACGAGTTTGCGAAAAACGTGTTCGACTTGCAGGTGACCGATTCGGCTGGGACGTCGCTTGCCGTCACACATACAGCTCCGCAGCAGTGGGTCGTGACGACTCACCCTTCGACGGTGCGCGTGACGTATCGCGTCTTCGGCGACCGGACCGATGGGACCTATCTCTCCATCGATTCGGCCCACGCACACATCAACATGCCCGCCGCCTTGATGTGGGCGCGTGGCCTGGAGACACGTGCTGTGCACGTGCGATTCGAGCCGCCTGCAGGCTCCAACTGGCGCGTGGCGACGCAACTGTTCCCTGGAGGCGATGCGCAAACCTTCACGGCGCCGAACCTGCAATATCTGATGGACAGCCCGTCAGAGCTGAGTTCATTTGCGCTTCGAACGTTCACCGTCGCTGATGGCTCGCGCCAGCCAACGTTCCGCATCGCCATCCATCACGAGGGAGACGACGCGGAGCTCGATGGATTTGCGCGCGACGTCGAGAAGATCGTTCGAGAGGAGCGCGGCGTGTACGGCGAGTTCGCGCCCTACGACGGCGGTACCTACACCTTCATCGCCGATTATCTGCCGTGGGCCAACGGCGACGGGATGGAGCATCGCAACAGCACCATCCTCGCGTCCTCGTCCTCGATCCGGACAAATCGCGGAGGGCTGCTCAGCACGCTGTCGCACGAGTTCTTTCACTCGTGGAACGTCGAGCGAATCCGTCCGAAGTCGCTCGAACCGTTCAACTTCGACGACGCGAACATGTCCGGTGAGCTGTGGCTCGCCGAAGGTTTCACGAATTACTACGGTCCGCTCGTGCTGCAGCGCGCGGGATTGACACAGCTTTCCGAGTTTGCCGCCACGATTGCCTCCGCCATCAACGAGGTGACGCTCAGTCCCGGTCGGGAGGTTCACACGGCAGAGGAGATGAGCCAGATGGCGCCGTTTGTCGACGCCGCGACGTCAGTCGATCGCACGAACTTCGACAACACGTTCATTTCCTACTACACATGGGGCGAGTCGATTGCCCTTGGCCTCGACCTGACGCTGCGGCAGCGGAGCGACGGCAGGACCACGCTCGACGATTTCATGCGCGCGATGTGGCAGCAGTTCGGAAAGCCAGGTGGTCGCGAACCGGGGTACGTCGATCGTCCTTACACGATGAGCGACGCCAAGGCAGTCCTGGCGACGGTTGCCGGTGACCGTGCGTTCGCCGACGATTTTTTTGCCCGGTACATTCAGGGCCATGAGGTTCCCGATTACGCGCGGCTCTTGGCCGCAGCCGGACTGGCGCTGCGTCCGCACGCTCCGCAGTCGGGCTTCGCGGGAGATCTTCGTCTGCAGGACTTGCCCGGCGGCGTGCGCATCGCTGCGGCCGTTCCAGCGGGTTCACCGGCATATCGTGCCGGCCTTGATCGCGACGATGTGATCACGGCTGTGGGCGGAAGGGCAATGAGCCGTGCGGAGGACGTCGACGCGGCGATTCGTGCCACGCCGGCCGGAGGCACGGTGACGGTGGCTTTCTTGCACCGTGGCCGAGGGCAGCCGTTGATGGCGACGATTCGAACGGTGGCAGATCCGATCCTTGAGGTCGTTCCTGTCGAACAGGCTGGTCGAGCGCTGACCGACACACAGCGGCGGTTTCGAGACGGCTGGCTGAGTTCCCGTGCGGGGAACACGTTTTGAACGGACCCACTTGATGAATCTCACCAACCTCTTCCGCGCGTACGACGCGGTCATCTCATTTCGCGATGCCGCGCGTCGTCTCAAGGACTCCTCCTCGGCCTCGAAGTCCGAAACGTCGCTGTCGCAGACCGCCGCCGCCCAAGGCCTCGCCGGCCAAATCGAGGCGCGCCTGACGAATGTCGTCGTGGCTGCCCTCAAGGAGGCGTTCGACCGCGATCACGCGAGGCTCGAACTTGAACGCGCGCAGATCGAGGAGGAGCGGCGTCGTGCGGAGGAAGCGCTTCGCCTGGAGCTGCGGCGGCAGACGGTCGATCGGGAGATCGGGCGTCTGCGTCTGTTAGCGGGGACC
>Ga0114129_10002402_pt1 | contig 26018 bp, 25 predicted proteins | sample RhiMetdeltSRZDD1_FD_80071 | JGI IMG/M metagenome (GOLD analysis project Ga0114129, IMG submission 80071) | Populus rhizosphere microbial communities from Tennessee, USA - Rhizosphere MetaG P. deltoides SRZDD1 (version 2) (version 2) | ecosystem: Host-associated > Plants > Roots > Rhizosphere >...
ACCACGTCCAGTGGACGTTCATCGACGAGATCGCGCGGGCTACGGAAGATCCTGGAAGGGCAGGAGGGGCAGGAGGGGCGGGAGGGGCAGGAGGGGCGGGAAGGGCAGGAGCGGCTGTCGTGCAGGCCTTTAGGCCTGCCGAAGTTGATGCGCGCGCGCTGATGATTCAGCGCCGCAGCGCAGTGGCTTTCGACGGCCTCTCGGCGCTGTCTCGCGACGCGTGTGTCGCCATGCTGGCGCGCGTCATGCCGGGCGATTACCCGCCGTGGGATGCGCTGTGGTGGTCGCCTCGTCTCCACCTCGCGATGTTCGTTCATCGCGTCGACGGTCTCGATGCGGGGTTGTATCTTCTTCCGCGAGAACCAGCCGCACTCGACAGACTGAAACGGGCGTCCGCCCGGGATTTTCTCTGGGAGCCTGTGAGCGGGCCGGCGCCGCTCGTCTGCCTGGCGCGTGGCGACTGCCGCCGGCTGGCCGAGCGCGTGAGCTGCGATCAGGAAATCGCCGCAGACGGATTCCTCAGTCTCGGGATGATCGCGGAGTTCGACGCGAGCCTGCAGGAGCACGGGTCGTCGTTCTACCGCCATCTGTTCTGGGAATCCGGAGTCATCGGCCAGGTGCTGTACCTCGAGGCTGAAGCGGTCGGCGCGCGGGCCACGGGGATCGGCTGCTTCTACGACGATCCGGTGCACGACATCCTCGGGCTCGAGGGCCACGCGTTTCAGAGCCTCTATCACTTTTCGATGGGGATTCCGGTCGAGGACACGCGGCTCACGACTGAAAGCGGCTACACGTGGGAAGGTTCTCAAGGTTCTCAGGGTTCTCGCGAACCCTAAGAACCCCGAGAACTCCGAGAACCTCGAGAACCCCGAGAACCCTGAGAACCTCGAGAACCCCGAGAACTGATCAAGAGCGCACCGTGATAGCATGGTGCCAAGCTTGCGAAATCGTTCACAAGCGCGACACACCTATGCAGGGCTGGCTGTTCATCCTGATCATGATCGCAATGGGCGCGGGATTCGCGCTCGTCTCGATCTTCTTGTCCAGTCTGCTCGGCCCCCGGAAGCCTACGCCCGAAAAACTGGCGCCGTACGAATGCGGGATGCCGCCGGTCGGCTCGGCGCGCGAGCGCCAGTCGGTCAAGTTCTACCTGGTCGCCATGATCTTCCTGTTGTTCGACATCGAGATCGCGTTTCTCTACCCGTGGGCGATGGCGCTCCGCGATCTCGGCTGGAACGGCTTAGCACAGGTGGTGATCTTCATCCTGCTGCTGCTCGCCGGGTATGTCTACGTCTGGCGCAAGGGCGCCCTCGACTGGGGCAACGAAGAGCTGTCCGATCGTCGAAGGTCGATCGGCGATCAGCCATCGACAATCGCCACCTATGGGCCTCGAAACTGAAATCCCCGTTCTGACGACGACCGTCGAGAAGATGGTGCAGTGGGCGCGTCGATCGTCGATCTGGCCCGTGACGTTCGGGCTCGCGTGCTGCGCGATCGAAATGATGGCGATGAGCTGTTCGCGCTACGACATCGCGCGCTTCGGCGCCGAAGTATTCCGCGGCAGCCCGCGCCAGTCGGACCTGATGATCGTCGCCGGCCGTCTGTCCCGCAAGATGGCGCCCGCGCTGCGGCGCATCTACGACCAGATGCCCGAGCCCAAATGGGTGATCTCGATGGGTGCGTGCGCCTCGATCGGCGGCGTGTTCGACAACTACGCGCTCGTGCAGGGCGTCGACCAGGTGGTCCCGGTCGACGTCTACGTGCCCGGCTGTCCGCCACGGCCCGAATCGCTCATCTACGGCATCGTGCAGCTCCAGCGGAAGATCGCCCAGCAGAAGTTAGCGTCCTGATCGCATGGATTCGACCGCGCTCCTCCAGTTGCTGCAGGAGGCCCTGCCCTCGGCCCGGCTCGAGAGCGCACCGGCGATCGATCTGCAGCCGACGATCTACGTCGATCGCGACAGCGCGCCGGCGGTGCTGCACGCGCTTCGACACCGCCCGGAGCTCGGCTTCACCTTTCTTGCGGAACTGACGGCGGTCGACGGCTGGCCCCGCGAGCCGCGGTTCGAGGTCGTCTACCTGCTGGTGTCAATCGATCGGCGCGCGCGGCTGCGCGTCAAGGTCCGTCTCGACGGCGCAGATGCCCGCATCGGTACCGCGACGCCTGTCTGGCCCGCGGCCAACTGGCTCGAGCGGGAGGTCTGGGATCTGTTCGGCATCGTGTTCGACGGCCATCCCGACCCGCGCCGGCTGCTGATGCCCGAAGACTGGGAGGGCTATCCACTGCGGAAGGATTACCCGGTGCAGATCCGCAAGAAACCGCAGACCGGGGAGCCGCTGCAGGTCAGCGAAGAGGAGTTTCGGGCGAACGTCGCACGCGATCGATTGACGCGTGGATCGTGATGAGAGACGCCGATCTTGTCGCAAGCGTCATCGCCGATACGATCGCGCTGCACGAACGGGTCCGGCAGAGCGATCTCCAGCCGATCGCCGACGCGGCCGCCGCAATTGCGACCGCGATGCGCAAGGGCGGGAAGCTGCTCGTGTTTGGCAACGGCGGCAGTGCCTCGGATGCGCAGCACGCGGCGGCGGAGCTCGTTGGACGATTCGCGCGCGAGCGAATGGCGTTGCCGGCTATCGCGCTGACGACCGACACCAGCGTGCTGACGAGCGTGGCCAACGATTACGCGTTCGAGCGGGTGTTTGCGCGGCAAGTTGAGGCACTCGGCCGGCCCGGTGACGTCGCCCTCGGCATCAGCACCAGCGGCCGCTCGCCGAACGTCGTCGCCGGTTTGAACGCCGCGCGGGAGCGCGGCCTCGAGACGATTGCGCTGACGGGCTGCGACGGCGGGGATGTCGGCCGCGCAGCCGGCGTGCACATCAACGTGCCCTCGGACTCGACGCCGCGCGTGCAGGAAGTGCACCGGACGTTGTTGCATGCGATCTGCGAATTGGTGGAGAACGCAGTTGCTGGCTAGGCCAGGTAGGTCAGGTAGGTCAGGTAGGCCAGGTGGGCCAGGTAGGTCAGGTAGGCCAGGTGGGTCAGGTAGGTCAGGTAGGTCAGGTGGGTCGGGTAGGCATGCCGAATCTCCGCACTGAAACGATGACCGTCAACATGGGGCCTCAGCACCCCAGCACGCACGGCGTGCTGCGTCTGGTCCTGGAGCTCGATGGGGAAACCGTGCTGTCGGCTGCTCCGACGATCGGCTACCTGCACACCGGCATCGAAAAAACCGCCGAGCAGAAGAAGTGGCAGCAGGTGATTCCGCTCGTCGAGCGGATGGACTACCTGAGCGCGCAGTCGAACAGCATGGCGTTCTGCATGTCGGTCGAGAAACTCCTCGGCCTCGAGATTCCCGAACGCGTGCGGTGGATTCGCGTCCTCCTCGCCGAGCTGCAGCGCATCAACAGCCACCTCGTGTGGCTCGGCACGCACGGCATGGAAGTCGGCGCCGTGTCGGTGATGCTCTACTGCTTCCGCGAGCGCGAGCTGCTGCTCAACATCAATGAGATGCTGGCCGGCTTCCGGATGTTCCCGAGCTACATGCGCGTCGGCGGCCTCCGCGAGGATCTCCCGCGTGGCTTCCACGACGCGGTGAAAGCGTTTCTCGATCGCTTCCCGCCGAAGCTCGACGAGTACGAAGATCTGCTGACGCAGAACAACATCTACCGCGAGCGCACGCGCGGCGTCGGGCGCATCTCGAAAGAGGACGCGGTGGCTTACAGCCTGGTCGGCCCGATCGCGCGCGCCGCCGGCCTCGACTACGACGTGCGAAAGGCCTTCCCGTACCTCGGCTACGAAACGTTCGACTTCAAGGTGCCCACTCAGCAGGCCGGTGATGTCTACGCGCGGTACCTGGTGCGCGTCGCCGAGATGCGCGAGAGCACCAGGTTGTGCCGCCAGGCGCTCGAGCGGATCGCGCCGATCGGTCCGTACGCCGTCGACGATCCACGGATCACACCGCCACCGAAAGATCAGGTCTACACCGAAATGGAAGCGCTCATTCAGCACTTCCTGATCTACTCCCAGGGATTCACCGTTCCGGCAGGTGAAGCCTACGTGCCGGTCGAGGGGCCGCGCGGCGAGCAGGGGTTTCACGTCACGGCGGATGGGACCAACAGACCCTGGCGGGTCAAATCGCGCGCGCCGTCGCTGCTGGCGTGCCAGGCGCTCGAGAAAATGATCGTGGGCGGATTGATTGCCGACGTGATCGCCGTCATCGGCTCGATCGACGTCGTCATGGGAGACGTGGACCGGTGAGCTTTCATCCCACGATGGCGTACGATGCCACGTTCCATCGATCGGCGAGGAAGCTGACCGAGCCGGGACCGCCGTTCGAGTACACCGCCGAGAACCGCGCGCGATTCGACACGATTGTGGCCAGGTATCCGGCCGAACGCCGCCGATCGGCGGTACTGCCGGCGCTGTATCTGGTCCAGCACCAGCAGGGTTACATCACCGCGAACGCGATGCGCTACGTCGCCGGCCTGCTCGGCATCACCGCCGCCGACGTGGAGGACGTCGTCTCGTTCTACACGATGTTCTATACGAAGCCGGTGGGGAAGTTCGTGGTGAACGTTTGCCGCACGCTCTCGTGCGCGCTCAACGGCGCCGAACGCGTCACCGAAGAGATTTGCAGCAGGCTGCGGATCAAGCCGGGTGAGACTGATTCGAGCGGCACGTTCACGCTCGTCGAGGTGGAGTGTCTCGGCGCGTGCGACCGCGCGCCGGTCGTCATGGTCAACGATTCGTGGCACGAGTGCCTGAAGCCCGAGGACGCCGGTCGATTGCTCGACGACATCCGCGCGCGAGGCGAGGCGGCCCTCAGTGGCTGCCACCACGTGATCGAACGTACGTAGGCCCGACCTTCAGGTCGGGCGAGCCCGAGTACGTAGGCCCGACCTTCAGGTCGGGCGAGCCAGGTACGGAGGCCCGACCCTTAGGTCGGGCGCTCAGGGAAAGAAAATTATTTTGGATCCCCTTCTGACCAAACACGTCCGCGAGCCGAACAGCTTCACGCTCGACTTCTACCTGCGGCACGACGGGTACGAGGGGCTGAAGAAAGCGCTCGCCATGGCCCCCGATCAGGTGGTCGAGCTCGTGAAAGCCTCGGGTCTGCGCGGCCGTGGCGGCGCTGGGTTCCCGACGGGCATGAAGTGGCAATTCGTCGACAAGAAATCGCCGCACCCGAAATACCTCGCGTGCAACGCCGACGAGAGCGAGCCGGGAACGTTCAAGGATCACCTGCTGATGGAGCGCAATCCTCATCTGCTCCTCGAGGGCTGCGCGATTGCCTGCTACGCGATTGGCGCGAAGGTCGCCTACATCTATATACGCGGCGAATTCTTCCACGTGCAGCACATCCTCGAGGCCGCGATCGCCGACGCCTACAAGAAGGGCTTCCTCGGCAAGAATGTGCTCGGGTCCGGCTTCGACTGTGACGTCTACATCCACCGCGGCGCCGGCGCCTACGAAGCCGGCGAGGAGACGGCGCTCCTCGAATCGCTGGAGGGAAAGCGCGCGCAGCCGCGCAACAAGCCACCGTTTCCCGCGGTCGTCGGCCTCTACAACTGTCCGACGGCGGTCAATAACGTCGAGACGCTCGCCAACATCCCGCTGATCCTCAAAAACGGCGCCGAATGGTACGCCGCGCTGGGTCCCGAGAAAAACGGCGGGCCGAAACTGTTTTGCGTGAGCGGCCACGTCAAACGACCCGGCGTGTATGAAGCGTCGATGACTGTCACGCTTCGCGAGCTGATCGAGAATCACGCCGGCGGCATGCGGGACGGCCGGACGCTGAAGGCGGTCATTCCCGGCGGCTCGTCGGTGCCGATTCTCATGCCCGATCAGCTCGACACCCAGGCCAGCTTCGACGGTGTGCAAAAGGCCGGATCGCTGCTCGGCTCCGCCGGCATCATCGTGCTCGACGATACGACGTGCATGGTGTGGCTGGCCGAAAACCTGCTGCACTTCTACCGGCACGAGTCGTGCGGCAAGTGCACGCCGTGCCGCGAGGGCACCGACTGGCTGCACAAGATCCTCCGCCGCATCGAGCGCGGTGAGGGACAGATGCGCGATCTCGATCTGCTGTCCGGGATTTCCAACAACGTAGCCGGCAAGACGCTCTGCGCCTTCGGCGACGCTGCGGTGACGCCGGTGCTGACGACGCTGAAGCATTTCCGGAACGAGTACGAGGCGCACATCCGTGAAGGGCGCTGCACGCTGCCGGCCGAATGGCGCGCCCGGACGCCGGCAGAAGTGCACTGAAAGGTAACGATTGGCGATTTGATGATTTTCGATTGTCGATTGATTCATCGATTAATCAATCAATAAATCGACAATCAACAAATCGAAAATCGAAAATGGCATGAGTCCGGTTCTTGTAGCGCAGCTCGCAATCACGCTGGTGGTCTTCGTGGCGCTGCTGTCGGCCGCGGCGGGCATGGTGTACGTCGAACGCAAGGTGGCGGCGTCGCTGCAGCAGCGCATTGGGCCGTACCTGGTCGGACCGAAAGGCCTCCTGCAGCCGCTCGCCGACGTGATCAAGCTGATGTTCAAGGAGGAGCTTCGCCCGTCAGCAGCGGACGCCCTCCTCTTTACGCTCGCGCCGGTGATTTCGGCGACGGCGGCATTCGCCGCCTTCGCCGTCGTCCCGTTCGGCGCGTCGACGACGTTTTTCGGTCTGCTCGACGAACCGGTCCGCCTGCAGGTCTCCGACGTCAACGTCGGCATCCTCGTCGTCTTCGCGATTGCGTCGATGGGCGTGTACGGGATCGTGCTGGCCGGCTGGAGCTCGAACAGCAAGTACTCGCTGCTCGGCGGACTGCGGTCGTCCGCGCAGATGATCAGCTACGAGTTGTCGTACGGCCTGGCGCTCGCCGCAGTGCTGCTGATCGGGAACTCGCTGTCGTTGACCGAGATTGTCGACGCCCAGGCGGGCACCTGGCTCGGCTTCATCCCGAAGTGGTACCTGCTCCTTCAGCCGGTCGGCTTTGCGATCTTCATGGTGGCCGGCATCGCCGAAACCAACCGCGCGCCGTTCGATTTTCCCGAAGCGGAGCAGGAGCTGGTGGCCGGCTACCACACCGAGTACAGCAGCATGCGCTTCGCGATGTTCTTCCTCGCGGAGTACATCAACATGGTGACCGTGTCGGCCGTCGCAGCGGATCTGTACCTCGGCGGCTGGCACGGCCCTCTGATCCCGGCATCGTTCGGCTGGATCTGGTTTCTGCTGAAGGTCGGCGCGATTCTCTTTTTCTACGTGTGGATGCGATGGACGCTGCCGCGCTATCGCTACGACCAGCTGATGCGCTTCGGCTGGAAGGTGCTGCTGCCGCTCGCAGTCCTCAATCTGCTTGCGACCGGTGCGGGCGTGTTGTTTTTCGAAGGATGACGATCGGGCGATGATTCCGTTCTACGTATTCGCGAGCCTTGCCGTCGTCGCATCGCTTCTGGTGATCGCGCAGCGCAACCCGATCTACAGCGTCCTGCTGCTGATCGCGTCGTTCGGCGCGCTCTCGGGCCTCTATGTGCTCCTCGACGGCTATTTCATTGCGGTCGTTCAGATCATCATCTACGCCGGCGCGATCATGGTGCTCTTCCTGTTCGTCGTCATGCTGCTGAACGCGCCGCACGAGGACACCGACTACGACGAGCGGACGCATCCGCTGCGCCGGCGTGGTGCAATGCGCTTTGGCGCCGTGCTGGCGGTGGCGCTGGCCGTCGAGCTCGTCTGGGCGCTCGGCAGATCGAGTGGTTCGTCCAGCTTTGCGCGCGCGCCCGCTCCGACGGTGGCGGCGATTGGCCGCTCGCTGTTCAACGAGTACTCGTTTTCGTTCGAGGTGACCTCAATTCTGATTCTCGTGGCCATGGTCGGCGCGGTCGTGCTGGCCCGCCGCGATTCTCCCGCCTCGGGCGGCGCCGCGAAGGACCGATAAACGTGCCGTCGCTGAACGATTACCTGGTGCTGTCGGCAATCCTGTTCTCGATTGGAACCGCCGGTGTATTCGTCCGCAGAAACCTGATCACGATTCTCCTGTCGATCGAGATCATGCTGAACGCGGTCAACCTGACGTTCGTTGCCTTTGGCCGGCAGTTCGGCACGGTCGACGGGCAGATCATCGCGTTCTTCGTGATGACGGTCGCGGCAGCCGAAGCGGCCGTGGGCCTGGCGATCGTCATCGCGCTCTTCCGGCACAAAGAATCACTGAACCCCGACTCATTTGCGACTCTGAAGTGGTAAGCCGTTGCTGATTCTGATTCCTCTCCTGCCCTTCCTGGGGTTCCTGATCAACCTCTCGGTTGGCAGACGGCTGTCGAAGTCTGTGTCCGGCGGCATCGCGTGCGCGGTGATGCTCGCATCGTTCGTGGTATCTGCCATCAGCGTGTGGCAGCTGGTCGCGCTGGCGCCCGATGCGCGCGACATCGTCCAGCCGACCTTCGACTGGATCACATCGAGCGACTTCTCAGCCGGCTTCACGCTCCGGCTCGATCCGCTCTCAGCGCTGATGATCCTCATCGTCACCGGCATCGGCTCGCTGATTCACATCTATTCGACCGCCTACATGCACGAGGAGCGCGATTCGGAGTTTGCGCGCTACTTCTCCTACCTCAACCTCTTCGCGGCGTTCATGCTCGTGCTCGTCCTGGGGGCGAACTTCCTGGTGATGTTCGTCGGCTGGGAGGGCGTGGGGCTGTGCTCGTATCTGCTGATCGGTTTCTGGTACGAGAAGAAGTCGGCCACGGACGCCGGCAAGAAAGCGTTCATCGTCAACCGCATTGGCGATTACGGATTCCTGCTCGGCGTGCTGATGGTCGCCGTCCGGTTCAGAACCGTCGATTTTCAGGAGATCGCTCGTGCCCTGGCGAATCTCGGACCGGAGTCCACCTTTGGGCCGCTGTCGCTCATCACGCTGCTGCTGTTCGTCGGCGCGACGGGCAAGTCGGCGCAGATTCCGCTCTACGTCTGGCTGCCCGATGCGATGGAGGGCCCGACGCCCGTTTCCGCCCTGATTCACGCGGCCACGATGGTGACGGCAGGCGTGTACATGATTGGCAGGAACGCGGTGCTGTTCAGCCACACGCCGGACACACTGCTGGTCGTGGCCGTCATCGGCGCGGCCACTGCGTTCTTTGCCGGCACCATTGGCCTCGTTCAGAACGATATCAAGCGGGTACTGGCGTACTCGACTGTCTCGCAGCTCGGTTACATGTTCCTGGCGATGGGCGTCGGGGCGTATGGGGCCGGGATTTTCCATCTTTATACGCACGCGTTTTTCAAGGCGCTGCTGTTTCTTGGCTCCGGCGCCGTCATTCACGCGCTGGCCGGCGAGCAGGATCTCCGGCGTATGGGCGGATTGAAGGACACGCTGCCGATCACCTACTGGACGTTTCTCATCGGCGCGATTGCGATCGCCGGCGTTCCGGGCCTCGCCGGCTTCTTCAGCAAGGACGAGATTCTGTGGCGGACCTTCGCCACCGGACACACGTGGCTGTGGGCGCTCGGTCTCGTGACGTCGTTGCTGACGGCGGTTTACATGTTCCGGCTGGTGTTCCTCGCGTTTCACGGCGAGCCCCAGCACGTCGCGCACTCCCAGCCCTCTTCGCATCCTGAGCATCCCTCGCACCCCTCGGGTAGTCACGTGCACGACGCTCCGCCGGCGATGGCCATCGCGCTCGTGGTGCTTGCGGTCGGCTCGGTCGTTGCCGGTTACGTCGGCTTCCCGCACGCCCTGGGTGGTTCGAATCGCATCGAACGATTCCTCGCGCCCAGCTTCGGCGAGACCGCGTCCGAGGCGACGGTCGAGACGGCGCGCTAAGCGGAAGGGCAGCAGACTGGGTCCGCGTCGGGTGAACTCGCGCTGATGGCGGTGTCGTCGGCCGTCGCGCTGGCGGGCATTGCGATTGCCGCGTATTTCTTCCTGAAGCGCCGCGAGCGGGCGAACGTGATTGCCGATCGATTCGCCGGCCTGCGACAGGTGCTTCTGGAGAAGTACTACGTCGACGAGTTCTACGACACGGCCATCGTTCAGCCGATTCGTCTGCTGTCCGAAGACGGGTTGTGGAAAGTCGTCGACGTCCGCGCCATCGATGGCGTGGTGAACGGCGTCGGCGGGATCGTCCGCGGTTCGAGCGAGCTGCTGCGGCGGCTGCAAACCGGCTCGGTCCGCGCCTACGCCGCTTCGTTGTTTCTCGGTGTGGTGCTCGCGCTGGGGTACTACTTGTGGAGATAGCAGAGCACCCGGAGTCAGCAGAGCACGCAGACTTATGCGCTTTCCGATTCTGACCTCTCTGATCGCCCTCCCCATCCTTGGCGCCCTCGCGCTGCTGCTCGTGCGAGACGACGAGGAGCACGAGGGGCTGATCCGGCGAATCGCGTTGGTCGTCTCGGTGCTGGTGTTTGCCGAGACGCTGCTCCTGTGGTGGCGCTTCACGCCGGCCACCGCCGATTTTCAGTTCGTCGAGCACCACGACTGGATCCCGCGGTTCGGCATCAGCTACACGGTCGGCGTGGACGGCATCAGTCTGCTGCTGGTCGTGCTCACCGGATTCCTCACGCCGCTCGCGCTCCTGAGCTCGTGGGACTCCGTGCACAAACGGACCCGCGCATTCTCGATGTTCATCCTGCTCCTCGAGAGCGCGATGATCGGCGTGTTCGTCTCGATCGACCTGTTTCTGTTCTACGTGTTCTGGGACGCGATGCTCATCCCGATGTACTTCCTCATCGGGATCTGGGGATACGAGCGGCGGGTTTACGCCGCCGTGAAGTTCATCCTCTACACGATGGCCGGCAGCGTGCTGATGCTGCTCGCGATCCTCGGGCTCGCGTGGCTCCACAGTTCCGCGACCGGACGCTACAGCTTCGATCTGCCGACGCTGTACGGCATGCCCGTGTCGCCACAGCTGCAGTTCTGGTTCTTCCTGGCCTTTGCGCTGGCGTTCGCGATCAAAGTGCCGCTCTTCCCATTTCACACGTGGCTGCCGGATGCGCACGTCGAAGCGCCGACCGCCGGCTCGGTGATCCTCGCGGGCGTCCTGCTGAAGATGGGCACGTACGGCCTCGTTCGGTTCGCGTTTCCGCTGTTTCCGGTGGCGGCGACGTTCTTTGCTCCGTATCTCGCGGGACTGGCGGTCGCCGGCATCGTCTACGGCGCGCTGGTGGCCATGGTCCAGCCGGACCTGAAAAAACTTGTCGCCTACTCGAGCGTCAGCCACCTCGGCTTCGTCGTGCTCGGCATTGCCGCGATGAACGCACAGGGGGTGCAGGGCGCCGTGCTGCAGATGTTGAACCATGGCGTCAGCACCGGCGGCCTCTTCCTGATCGTCGGCATGCTCTCGGATCGGCGGCACACACGCGCGATTGATGCGTTCGGTGGATTGAAGAAAGTGATGCCGCGGCTGGTTGGGGCGTTCCTGATCATCACGCTGTCGTCGATTGGATTGCCGGGTCTCAACGGCTTCGTCGGCGAGTTCCTGATTCTGCTCGGCGCTTACGCCTGGGATCCGCGATTTGCCGCCGTGGCCGCAACCGGCGTGGTGCTGTCGGCGACATACATGCTCTGGATGTTTCAGCGCGTCAATTACGGGCCGGTCACCAACGAGGAGAACCGGACGCTCGAGGATCTCAAGCCGCGCGAGTGGGCGGTGATCGTCCCGATCGTGGCGATGACGATCCTGATGGGCGTCGTGCCGAACCTGTTCCTCGCGCCGACCGAGCTGCCGGTTCAGAGAATCGTGGAAAAAGTCCGTGAGGCCGCTCCTGTGGAGATCAGGGCTGCGGCGCCAATCGTCAATCGGAAATAAATGTTCTCTTCCTTCAACGCCATCGTGCCGATGCTGTGCGTCACCGCCGCGGCCATTGCGGCAATGACGGCCGAGGCGATTCGCGCGCCCGGCGAGCGGATGCCGTCAGGCTCGCTCGGCGCGATCGGGCTCGTCGGCGCCGCCGCGGCGACACTGCTGCTCTGGAACCACAACTACGCCAGCTTCGGCGTCGTCGTTGCCGACAACTTCGGGCTGTTCGTCACCTCGGTCCTGATCGTCGTCGGGTTTCTCTCGCTGGCGATTTCGGAGCCGACGATCGATCGCGAGAAGCTGCCGCGCGCCGAGTACTACGCGCTCATGCTGTTCGCGCTCGCCGGCATGATGCTGATGGCGACCGCGTCGGACCTGCTGCTGATTTTCCTGGCGCTCGAGATTCTGTCGCTTGCCGTCTACGTGCTGACCGGACTGCGCCGCGACTCGCCGGCCGCCACCGAAGCGGCGCTCAAGTACTTTCTGCTCGGCGCGTTTTCGAGCGCGTTCTTTCTCTACGGCGTCGCGCTCACCTACGGGTTGACCGGTTCGACGCAGCTCGCGCGCGTCGGCACGCTCGTCGCCGGGCGGGCGATCGCGCCGGCGCCGATGCAGTTGTTCGCCGTCGCCCTCCTGCTCGTCGGGTTCGCGTTCAAAGTCTCCGCTGTGCCATTCCACATGTGGACGCCCGACGTCTACGAGGGCGCGCCGACGGCGGTCACCGGTTTCATGTCCACCGGCGTCAAAGCCGCGGCGTTTGCCGCCTTTGCGCGGGTGTTCCTCTCGGCGTTCGATCCGCTCCAGCCGCATTGGCGCGGGATGGTCTGGGCGATCGCGCTGGCGACGATGATCGCGGGGACGGTGGTGGGAGTGGCGCAGTCGAGCGTCAAGCGGATGCTGGCATACTCGAGCATCGCGCACGGCGGCTACCTCCTCGTGGCGCTGGCGTCGGCCAACGATCTTGGGAAGGGCGCGGTCCTCTTTTATCTGCTGACGTACGCGGTGACGAATCTCGGCGCGTTCGGCGTGCTCGCAGTCCTCGAGGGCGAGGAGCGCTCCAACGACCAGGTTCGCGACTTCGCCGGGCTCTGGAACGAGCGGCCCGGGCTGGCGGCCCTGATGACCATTTTTCTATTGTCGCTGGGCGGCTTCCCGCCGCTCGGCGGCTTCATCGCCAAGTGGTACATCTTCAGCGCGGCCGTCAAAGCCAACGAAACCACCCTGGCAATCGTCGGCGTGCTGACGAGCGTCGTCTCCGTGTTTTTCTACCTGCGGATCGTGGTGATGATGTACATGACGCCGACGGGCCGGCCGATTGCCGCGCCGCCGGTGCCGAAGATCGCCGCCGCAGCGCTCGTCGTATCTGCCGTGCTCGTCTTCTACCTCGGCATCCTGCCGTCGCAGGTGCTCGACTGGGCTGCGGCGTCGATTGCCACAATCTTCTGACGTTGCCGTTCGAAGATCGGCAGTTCGACGTTGCGGTCTGCTCACATTTTCTCTTTCTGTACTCCGTTCAGTTCGACGAACGGTTTCACCGCGCATCGCTGACAGAATTGTGCCGCGTCGCGACCGAAGTGCGCGTCTTTCCCTTGCTTGCACTCGGTGGAGTCCCGTCGCCGCACGTGGATCGTGTATCGCAGGCGCTACGCGCCGACGGTCATGTGGTCACGATTGAGACAGTCGATTACGAGTTTCAACGTGGCGGCAATCAGAAGTTGCGACTTCGACGATAGATCCACAAATCGGTACATCCTCAGTTGCTCAAATTTCTGCAATACTAGTTGCCGGATTCTTTGTGACTCCGGACGCACCGAAGTTCCGTCCGCTCGAACGGTTCTGGCCGTACGCGGAGCTGCCCGAGCAGCCGACCGACGAGGAGCTCGCCGCGATCGATCCGGATCTGCACGAGGCGCTGTTCGGCGCCAAGCCGCGGCCGTTTTCGATCACGCTGGTGTTCCCGGCGCTGGAGCTGCCCGAGTTCGACCGGGCGCTGGAGCTCGCGCGCGCGTCGGCGGAATTCCGCGAAACCGGATCCGGCGCAAACCGGCGCTATCGGGCGCGGTTCTGGTCGAGCGAGGCGGCCAAGCTGCGCGATCTGTTTCAGATAGTCGGGTCGGCGAACGCGACCGAAGTGCTGATCGACGATCGCCCGGTGCCGTACGCGCGGGAGCTGTGGCTGCCGCTGGTCTGGTTTCTGCTGCCGCGCTGAGGACGAATGCCGCCTCCCAGAGAAACCGAGCGTGACATGCAGGTCCTCGAGGCTGCGCTGAAGCAGCTCGAGGCCGAGTACAACATGTTCTTTGCCGGGCGGCTGCCCAAGCCGCCATGGGAAACGCGCGGCCGCGTGGCCGCGATGGTCAAGCAGTACGACCGCGCCTACATCCAGAACTACGCCGACCGATTCCGGTTTGCGTCGCTGCAGTCCCGCTTCCAGGCCTTCGTCGATCTGTGGGACAAGGGGCTCCGCGCGCGCGAAGAGGGACGGGCGACCACCGGCCCGTTCGCCCAGAAGTCGGCCGGCGAGGCGGCGCGGCGCGGCGGCGAAGACCAGATCAAGCACGTGGCGGCGTTCAAGGATCCGCTCAAGGAGATGGACAAGCTGCACGAGCTGTACAACTCACTCGTCGAAGCGCGGAAGGAAATCGGCGAGGACGCGGTGCCGTTCCACAAGTTCGCCGACCTCGTGAAGAGTCAGGTCAAGAAACTGACGGCCGAAGGGCACACCGAGGTGGCGTTCCGCGTTGCGGTCAAAGACGGGAGAGTCAACTTCACCGCGCGGGCCACAAAAGGGGATGATGACTGAAACCTGAGATTTAAGATTTAAGAATTAAGATTTAAGATTTCATTTAAGATTCTTCGGCAGACACACTTCGTTCCTGACTTCTCATCTCAACTTCAAACTTTGTAGGGGTTTTGGTGACCGGTGCGGTGAGCCGGGCACCCGAAGGCGCCCGGCTCGATCGGGTCCCTAGATCTTGGTGACGTTGCCGGCCTGCGGGCCCTTGGGGCCGTCAACGATTTCGAACTCTACTGCCTGGCCTTCCTCGAGCGAGCGGAACCCGTCGCCCTGAATCGCCGAGTAGTGCACGAAGACGTCACTGCCTCCGTCGCGTTCGATGAACCCATAACCCTTGGCGTTGTTGAACCACTTGACCTTGCCTGTGATACGCATCGTTCTTCCCTGCTTGCTGTGACGCGGCAATGACGTCGCGTCAGTAAATCTGGCCCCGGCAGTCCATCCACCGGAGCAAAAAAAAAGGCCGCAGACTGTGCGGCCTTTCCCTTACGGCGCCAGGCCCGCCCGGCGTCGGAGAGATAATACTGGACTTTGCCGCTTATGCCAAGAGCCTTGTTGAGTGTCTCCGATAAGAGGGGTCTGGTCGATCTGGGGCGCGGTCTGGCCGCGCGCGGCTTCGAGCTGGTCTCCACGGGCGGGACGGCGCGCGCGTTGAGCGACGCCGGACTCGCGGTGACCAGCGTGTCGGCAGTCACCGGTTTCCCGGAGATGATGGACGGCCGCGTCAAGACGCTGCATCCGAAGATTCACGGCGGTCTGCTCGCACGACGCGATCATCCCGACGATCTCGAGGCGGCTCGCGCTCATGGAATCGGCTTGATCGACATCGTCGTCGTCAATCTCTATCCGTTTGCCGAGACGGCGAAGAAGCCGGGCGTGACGTTCGACGATCTCGTCGAGCAAATCGATATCGGCGGCCCCAGTATGGTTCGCGCTGCGGCAAAAAATTTCCGGCACGTCCTGGTCGTTGTCAATCCGGATGATTACGAGCAGGTGCTGCACGAGCTCGATCGACCGGGTGGGCCCACCCTCGACTTCCGCTTCCTGCTGGCGCGGCAGGCCATGCAGCACACGGGACTCTACGACATCGCGATCGCTTCGAAGCTGAGCGAGTTTGACGTCGACAGCGGCCGCTTCGTGCTTCGTCCGCCGATCGACCAGGATGTACCGGCGGCGATGTCGTTTGAGCTGCACAAGCTTCGTGATCTTCGGTACGGCGAGAATCCGCACCAGAAGGCGGCGCTCTACGAGGGCTACTCGGAGCACTTCAAACCGTGGGAGGTTCTGCAGGGCAGGGAATTGTCGTACACGAACCTGCTCGATCTCGATGCCGCGGTGCGCATCGTGCTCGAGTTTTCCGAGCCGGCCGCAGTTGTCGTCAAGCACACCAATCCCTGCGGTGCGGCCACCGGGGAGTCGGTGGTTGACGCGTACGTGTGCGCGCGGGAGGCAGACAGTCTGGCCGCCTTCGGCGGCATCGTTGCCGTCAACCGTCCAATCGACGCCGCAGCAGCCGAGGCGCTGACCTCCACGTTCATCGAGGCGGTCATCGCGCCGGTTGTCGACGCTGCGGCGCGTCCCGTGCTGGCCAGAAAAGCCAACATGCGCGTCGTCACGGCGGATTTCGCGACGCTTGCAGCCGACTCACCCGGCCATCTGGGCGAGGAGTTGCGCTCGACGCTCGCGGGGATCCTCGTGCAGGAGCGCGATCGTGTCAGCGAAGCACGAGCCCACTGGCCCGCCGGATCGCTGCCCGAGGGACTGCGGGTTGTCACCAGGCGTCAACCGGCTCCCGAAGAATGGGAAGCGCTGCGATTCGCATGGCGCGTGTGCGCGCACGTGAAATCGAACACCGTGATCTTCACCGACGCGAAGCGCACGCTGGCGATTGGCGCCGGTCAGATGAGCCGCGTGGACGCGGTCAACGTTGCGGTATTGAAGGCGACTGGGGCAGGGCGATCGCTCAAAGGGTCGGTGGCAGCCTCGGATGCGTTCTTTCCGTTTCGCGACGGTCTCGATGCCGTGGCCGCCGCGGGTGCAACCGCGGTCGTGCAGCCCGGCGGCTCGGTCCGCGACGCGGAGGTCATCGCCGCCGCCGATGAGCGAGGACTGGCAATGGTCTTCACGGGAAGACGGCATTTCAGACACTGATGCGAGCACTGAGCGACGCCAGGAGCTCCTCGGGTGAGACCGTTGCCGGACCGAATTTCGCGACGACGACGCCGGCGGCGTGATTCGCGAGCACGGCGGCTTCCACAAGCGACGCGCCCGCGGCCAGCGCCAGTGCGAGCGTCGCCACCGACGTGTCGCCCGCACCAGTCACGTCAGACACCTCGCGTGCCACAGCGGGGATGGCACCCTCGGCGTCGCGGCTCGAGAGCCACATGCCCTGCTCGCCGCGCGTGATCAACACGGCCTCGCATCCAGCTCGCTGTCGGAAATCGAGCGCCGCCTGCCGCGCATCGTCGTCGGTCCGGATGCGGCGGTGCGTGGCCGTTTCCGCCTCCTGGTGGTTCGGCGTCACGAGCGACGCGCCTTTGTACATCTCGAGGTGGGGAATCTTCGGGTCGACGATCAACGGCACGGCCGATTGCCGCAAAGCGGCCATCACCCCTCGCGTGATCGTTCCCTTCAGGTAGTCGGAGACGAGGAGTGCTCTCGCCGCAGCACGATGGCTGGCGATGGTCTCGACGAGTCGCGCTTCGATTGCGCCCGCGACGTCTTCATCCTGCTCGTAGTCGATGCGGGCGACCTGCTGATTGCGATCGGTGACGATCCGTACTTTTTCAACGGTCGGCCGCGCCGCGTCTTCCGCAAGACCATCGTCTGCGATACGAGCCGCCCGCAATTCGTCTCGCAGCCGCCTGCCGGCAGCGTCCGCGCCGACGACGCCGGCGAGCGAGACAGTGGCGCCGAGCGCCGCAAGGTTGTGCGCGACGTTGGCCGCACCGCCGAGCCGTACGTATTCATGCTGGAACTGCACGACCGGCACCGGCGCTTCAGGCGAGATCCGCGACACCCGGCCCACGACGAAACGGTCGATCATGACATCGCCGGCGACGAGGACGTGCAGGCCGCGCATGCGCGCGACGAGGTCGCGGGCGCGTCGCGGCTCGAGCGGCGGCAGCGTCACGGCTGCGGTTCGGCGGCGGGTGAACGTGATGCGGCGAAGGGCAGCGTGATCAGCAGCAGCAGGAGCATCAGGAATTCGGAGTCGCCGAAGTTGTACTCGAACAATCCGGCGGCGAGCATCGAGGCCATTGCGGCCAGCGCCGCCGCCGCCAGCGCGGAACGCTCGCCCGATCGGAACTTGGCGAACAGATCGGTCATCACGATCACCACGAACCACAGCCAGGCAACCAGCGCCGGCAGGCCGCGCTCGGCGGCAATCTGCACCGGCACGTTGTGGAGGTGCGGGTTGATCCGTTCGACGGCGCCCGCGTCGCGATAGTCGGCGTAGGTGACCTCCACCATGTTGGGTCCGACGCCGACCAGCGGATGCGCACGCACCATGCGCTCGCCTTCCTTGAGCATCGCCACGCGGTCGCGATTGGTCGGGTTATTCACATCGAAGATCGAGGCGAAGCGTGACGTGAGGTCGGGTCCGGCGAGGCCGAGGAAGATGGCCACGACGATGGGGAGAAGCGCCATCAGCCGGAAATCCTTGAGCGAAAGCAGCAGCGCTGCCGCGACGCAGGCGCCGACCGTGGCGCTGCGCGTGAAGGTCACGACCACGGCGACGGCGAGCGCCGGCATGACGAGCGCGGCCCACAGCCGATCGCGCTTGCCGAACAGGATTCGGGCGAGCGCGATGCCCATCACCAGCATCACGATGCCCGAGAACGTCATGTAGTGGCCGAGCGTGCCGCGCGCGCGGTTATGGATGTCGTAGTGAAGGATGCCGTACTGAAAGATGCCGGCCGCGGCGCTGACCGCGCCGGCCGAGACGATCACCGTGATCATCGTGATGCCACGGTCACCTTTCATGAATCGATAGGCGATCGGAACGATCAGAAACAGGACGAGTTGCTTGGTGTCGAGGAAGCTTTGGCTTGGCTCCGGCGAAAATGCGGCCGACACGATGGTGAGACCCGCATAGACGAGGAGCGGCCAGAAAAACCGGGGAACCTCGATGCGTTCGCGACGGAGCAGAACGAGGACGAGCCAGCAAGCGACTCCAATCGCGAGCAGACTCTGAGCGACCGCGATCGAGAACTGCAGGGCGGCGCCGACGCCGAAGATCGCGAGCAACCCCGCCTGTTCGAGGCGCGGATACGAACCGGTGTCGGGGTGCGCCGCGCTGAGGGCATGGGCGTTGGGCATCGCGGGATATCTTAAGGCACCGAGACAGGTTGCGGGGAAAGCTCAGCAACCGGCGCACTAACTCTTCACATTTGACCTGGCCACGATCCCCAGTGCCGCATCGACGACTTGTTCCGGCTGAATCCGCGTGAGGCAGCGGAAATCGCCGGGCACACAGACGCGCTGATCGCACGGCCGGCACGGCAGACCACTGACCTCGACCGCCGCGGCCGGCCAAGTCGTCGCCCGCCACGGGGCGGATCGTGCCGGCAGCGTCGGACCATACAGCGCGACGATTGGCACGTGGCTCGTCGCGGCAATGTGCAGCGGCCCGCTGTCGCCGCCGACATACAGCGCCGCACGATCGACGAGCGCTCGCAGTTCCACGAGCGAGAATTCTCCGCTCGCCAGCACCCGCTGGCGGTGCGCGTCGGGCAGCGCAGCACGGGCCTCGGCAATCACGCGCTCGCGCGCGTCGCAATCCGACGGCCCGGAGGTCACGACAACGCGATGCCGATCGTCGGCTTCCGCGAGTTCAGTTGCGACACGGCTGAACGACGCGGATGGCCAGCGGCGAAAGGGGTTGCCCGCGCTCACGTGAACGACGATCACCCGATCGGCCGGCGTCACGCCAGCGCGGGCCAGGCGTGCCGCGACAGCGCCCGCCGCATCGGGATCGACGGGCATCTCCACGGGCGATGCCGCCGGATCGGATCGCGCAATCTCGAGCGGTTCCAGCAAATCCCACTGGTTTTCCACCGAATGGCGCGCGCGCAATTCCCGCGGCCGCTCGACTCTGCGCGTGTACATCCAACTGCGGCCCGCAATCGTGTAGCCAATACGGACTTTGGCGCCGCTCAACCATGTGAGCGTGGACGCGCGGGGGCCGCCGTGAAAATCGATCGCGAGATCGAGCCTTCCGGCGCGCAGCCGGCGGATGAGGGCCAGTTCCGCGAAGACGCCGTTCCGCGGGGCGACGATCACCTCATCGATGTGAGGATTACGGGCGACGATCGGCGCGGCGGCGGGCTCGACCAGATACGAAAGGTGTGCGTCGGGAAAGCGCTGCCGGAGGGCACGAACCGCCGGCGTCGTGAACACCACGTCGCCGATTTCGCGCAGGCGAACGAGCAGAATCCGCATCGGGGAATCGGGTAATCGAGTAATTGGGTAATTGGGTAATCTGGTAATTGGATTGATGAATTGCGGATTGAACGATTGGATTGGGAAATCGAGCAATCCAATTGCTCAATTCCCCAAATGCACCAATCCAATTACACGATTACCAGATTACCCAATTACCAGATCCGCCGCGCGTCACTCTTCGACGGTCGCCTCATCGATGAGCATGACCGGGATGTCGTCCTTGATGGGGTAGACCCGTTTGCATGTGCCGCACTTGAGCGCCGTGCCGTTTTTGACGAGCGTGACCGGAGTTTTGCAGTTCGGACAGGCGAGAATTTCCAGCAATTCGGGGTCGACCGCCATCGGTGGACTATATGACACCTTCTGGCTTTTGTGGAACAATTCCCGTTATGAAACCGGTGTGCCGACTCGCATTCATAGCCGCGGTGATAGCGGCGCCGTCATGGGCCCTTGCCGGTCAGAGCGGACGAGGTTCCGCCGCACCGGCGGCGCAGGCGCAGGATCCAGTCGCCGAAGCCTACGCGCAATTCCTCCTGGCGCATCGGCTCGAAGACGACAACGAGATTGACGGCGCGGTTGCGGCGTACAAACGCGCAATGGCGCTCGACCCGAAGGCCGCCGACATCGTGTCGGAACTGGCCGACCTCTACATGCGCCAGAACCGCGCGCAGGAAGCGCAGGCCACCGCCGAGCAGGCACTGAAGATTTCGCCGGCGAACCACGAAGCGCATCGCGTGCTCGGAACCGTTTACGCCTCGATGGCGAGCCAGGGCCAGGGCCGCGGCGCGGCGGCGCAGCAGCGCGACAACATGAACAAGGCGATCCAGCACCTCGAGCAGGCGATCGAGGGGCCGATGGGTCGCGCGGACGCCAACCTGCGCGCGATGCTCGCGCGCCTCTACGTCCGCACGCAGGCGTACGACAAAGCGATTCCGGTTCTGGCCGAGCTGGTGAAACAGGAGCCGCAGTGGCAGGACGGCGCGTCGCTGCTCGTCGAAGCCTACGCGTCTGCCGGACGATCGGCGGAGGCCGTCAAGTGGCTCGAGGAACAGGTCAAGGACGATCCCGAGCTGCTGCCGACGCTCGGCGACTTCTATCAGCGTGAGGGGCGCTGGCGCGACGCCGCCGGCGTCTACAAGCAGGCGGTCGAGGCCGCGCCGCGCAGCGTCGACCTGAAGATCCGCTACGCGCAGGCGCTGCTCTTTGCCGGCGGCAGGGATGAAGCGATTGCCGCGCGCAGCACGCTGCGCGAGGCGCTCAACCTGCGCGCGAACGATGAACGCGCGCTCTGGCTGCTGTCGCAGGCCGAGCGGCGAAGCGGCGATGTCGAGGCCGCCGAAGCGACGGCCCGCCGTCTGGTCACGCAAAACCCCAAGAGCGCGCGCGGCTACTCCGTGCTGGCCGAGGCGCTCGAAGAGCGCCGCCGCTATCAGGGCGTCGTCGACGCGCTGGCGCCCGCGATGTCGACGTTCCGATCCGGCCCGGATCCGGCGTCGACGCTTGGCCTGCTGCTGCCACACTTGGGATTCGCGTATCAGCAGGTCGGCCAGTACGACAAAGCGGTGTCGACGTTCGACGAGGCGCGCAAGCTCGCGCCCGACGATCCGGCGATCCTCGGCTATCTGATTCAGGCCAACCTCGGCGCCAAGAATTACAGTGTTGCCGCTGACCTGGCCCGCCAGGCGCGGACGAAACAGCCCGACAATCTCGGCCTGGCCAGGCTCGAAGCGCAGGCGCTCCGCCAGAGCGGCAAGACCGACCAGGGAATCGCGGTCCTCGAAGCGCATCTTCAGAAGCACGCGGACGATCCCGACGCGTATGTCGCGATGGCCTTGCAGTACGCCGATTCGAACCGCGGCGCGCAGGCGCTCAAAACGATTCAGGACGCGCAGACGAAATTTCCGAAAGAGGCCGGGCTGGCGTTCGAGCACGCGGCGATTCTCGAGAAACAAAAAAAATACTCGGAGGCCGAAGCGGTCTTCCGGCAGCTGATCGCGAAGGACCCGGAGCACGCCGCGGCGCTCAATTATCTCGGCTACATGCTCGCGGATCGCGGCGAGCGTCTGGACGAGTCGGTGTCGTTCATCAAGCGCGCGCTCGTCCTCGAGCCCGACAATGGGTCGTTCCTCGACAGCCTCGGCTGGGCGTACTTCAAGAGCGGCAAGCTCGATCTCGCGGAAGAGAACCTCAAACGCGCCGCCGATCAGCTGGTGACCAATTCCGTCATTCAGGATCACTACGGCGACGTGCTCGCCAAGATGGGCCGCTACGATCAGGCGATCGCCGCATGGAACCGCGCGCTGTCCGGCGACGGCGATGCGATCGATCGCAGCGAGGTCGATAAGAAAATTCGATCCGCGAAACAAAGGCTTCCCAGACGTTAACAATCTACGGCTGCGTTGAGGTCTCTGCTTGCGGTCGCGCCGCTCCTGCTGATTGCCGTCCTGACCGCGGCCTGTGCCCCGCGCCTCCTGAAGCTTCCGACTGGACCGGGTACTCCAGCAAACGACACGCGCACCGCGGTTGCTGAAGCCGCCAGCGCTTGCCGCGCCGTGTCGACGCTGACGGCCGAGATCGCGGTCGGCGGATCGGTCGGCGGCCGCCGCGTCCGCGCGCGCCTGCTCGCCGGCGTCGCGGGTCCTTCGTCGGCGCGGATCGAAGCGTTTGCCTTCGGCACGCCCATCTTCTTCTTCGCCGCGCGCGGCGACGACGCGACGCTGCTGCTGACGCGCGACCGTCGCGTGCTCGAGCACGGCCGGCCCGACGCGGTGCTCGAAGCCGTTGCCGGTCTGCCGCTCGACGGCGCGGATCTGCGCGTGACGCTGCTCGGATGCGCGGTGGCGCCCGATTTCGATCGCGGCCGTCAGATCGGCGAAGCGTGGCGCGTGGTGCCCGATGGTGCAAGCGAGCTGTATTTGCAGCGCGTGTCGAGCAGCGGACCGTGGCGGATCGTCGCCGCAGTTCACCACGATCCAGGACGTCCGGCGTGGCGCGCGGAGTACCGCGACTTCGAGCGCGATCTGCCGCGAACCGTACGCGTGGTCGCGGCCGACGGACGCCGCTTCGATCTCCGGCTTCAGTTGTCGCAGGTCGAGCTCAACGCGAAGCTGGACGACGCGGCGTTTCGCGTCACCGTGCCGCCGGGCACCGATCCGATCTCGCTCGAGGAATTGCGGAGGAATGGTCCGTTAGTTCCTTGACATCGGCAATGCTCGTTCACGCCATTCGGATCCGCGCGTTCGCCAAGATCAACCTCGACCTTCACATTGCCGGCGTCCGTCCAGACGGCTATCACGAGCTTCGCACCACCTTTCAGACGATCGATCTTCACGACACGCTGACGCTGACGCCAACGCGCGGCCCGTTCCGCCTGGCGTGCAACGACCCTGCGTGTCCCGCCGACGCCACCAATCTCGTGTGGCGGGCGGCGGCGGTTGTCTGGCGTGCGGCCCGGCGGAGCGGAGACCCCGAGGGCGTGCGCGTCCGCATCGACAAACGGATTCCATTGCAGGCGGGATTGGGCGGCGGCAGCAGCGATGGCGCAGCTGCGCTTCGCGCATTCGCGGCATTCTGGCGGATTGCCATCGGCGCCGATCGGCTGCGGCGGCTGGCGGCAGCGCTGGGCGCTGACGTGCCGTTTTTCATGAAAGGCGGCACGGCTCTCGGCCTCAATCGCGGCGACGTGCTTCGACCGCAGGTCGATCGACCGCCGGCGTGGGTCGTTCTGGTACTGCCGGACTTCGGCGTCAGCACCAGGGACGCGTTCGCCTGGTGGGACTCGGGAACCCGCGTAGGGGCGGAGCCTCCGCCTTCGCCGGTGGGCTTCGGCGGACAAGTTGCTCCGCCCGCGGCCAACGCCCGGCGGGGAAACGATCTTCAATCCGTCGTTGCGGAAAGGCATCCCGAGATCGCGGCAATCGCCGACGCGCTCGCGCGCGCCGGTGCCCGGCAGGCGGCGATGTCCGGCAGCGGTTCGGCGGTGTTTGGACTGTTCGGCTCGAAGCGCGCCGCAACTGCCGCTGCGGCAACACTTCGCGCTCCGGCACGCCGCACGCTCGTCGCGCGAACGCTTGGCAGGATAGAGTTTCAGAAGCGCTCGATGCCGTTCAGGGTCAAGAGATCAGTGTAGGGCGGGTCTTGCTTTGTAGACCCGCCGCCAGCAGCGAGCCGGGTCCGCAGGACCCGGCCCACATCTTGTTGGACGGTCGTTACGGTAGCATCTCGTTCAGAATCCGCGCGTCCTGCTCTTTCGGGAGCTCCAGCCCGAGCATCAGCGCCAGCGTCGGCGCGATGTCTTCGGGACCGCACGGCTCCTTGTAGGTTCCAGGTTTCACGCCACCGCCCATGAAGACGATCGGCACGTGCCGATCGTAATCGTACGGCGTGCCGTGCCCGGTGCCGCCTACCGCGTTGCTCACGTAGACGTACCGCTTGAGCAGCACGCTGAGCTGTGGACTCCGGGGCGCGTAGAACGCGTTGCGGAAGAACGGCAGAAACGGATCTGCAGAGGGCGTCGTCTTCATCAGATCGTCGTGGGTATAGACCCTCTCGACGACCCCGGTGCCGAGGAGCGCCGCGATGGCGGTGTCTTCGACCTCTTTGCGATTCAACTGGTGGCGGCGCATCGTGTCTTCATTCAGGTAGAAGTCCGGGAGCGAGAAGACCGCGAGGTTCTCGACCCCAGGAAACTTTCGGGCGAGCGCTTCGTTGACCGCGCTCTGCAGGACGTCTGGAGTCACGCGTTTGGCGTCGATGCCCTTCGCCTGCAGGTTCTCGACGAGCGGCAGCGCTCCGTGATCCGCTGAAAGGACCACGACGGTGTTGTCGAGCCCGACTCTCGTGTCGATCTCCTTGAAAAGTTTTTGAAGCACGAGATCGAGCCGCAGGAGTTGGTCCATCTCCTCCTGGCTGTCGGGCCCATACGTGTGGCCGATCACGTCGGTCGCCGAGAAACCGATCGCCAACACATCGGTGATCGCGTCCTCTCCGAGCTTGTGCGCCTTCATGGCTTCGAGCGCGACCGCGAGTGTCATCTCGTCGGCAAACGGCGTGCGGCGGAGATCGTCGTAGTACACGCGGTCGGGCGGCTTGCTGCGAATCGCATGCGGGAAGACGGTATCTTTCCGATCCCATTCGCCTTCGATGTTGTCCGGGCCGGCGTAGCGTTCGTAGACCTTCACATCGGGAAGCAGGCGCGTCCAGCTGTGCGCCGCGAACGAATCGGCGACGTGGCGGCCGTTCCACTTGGCCAGCCAGCCCGGCACCTCGCGCGTGTAATACGTGCTCGTAATGAAATCGCCGCCGGTCGTTTCGTACCAGTACGCGGCGTCGCCGCGCCGGCCGGCCATCAGGATCGCAGCACGGTCCTTCAGCGACACGCCGACGACGCGTGACTGCAGGTTGCCGGCCTTGAGGACGTCACCCACCGTGAAGCTCGAGGCGTTTGCCGGCGACGCGCTCCGTCCCGCCCCACCGACCGGCGACTGCACCGGATCGTCGACGACGTTGACGAATTTCTGCAGGTAGGCGTCGTACCAGTCGTTCGCCACGATGCCGGAATGGCTCGGATGGCGTCCCGACAGAATCACCGAATGCCCAGGCCCGGTCTCGGTCGACGAATGGCGATAGTTCGCGTCCGAGAACACCGCGCCGCGATCGAGCAGCCGCTTGAATCCGCCTTTGTAGAGCGGAGCGAACCGCGTCAGGTAATCGAAGCGCATTTGATCGATCGAGAGCACGAGCACCAGCTTCGGCTGGGCCGCGGCCGCGCGGCCGCCCGGCGTGAAGACGACTGCGGCCCCAGTCGCGACGAGAAAGACGAGCGCGAATCGACGCATGAATTACCCCCGGATCGCAATCACCTGATCGTCGGTCCGGATCAGAATGCGGCCCGACGAAATCGCCGGGGACGCGAGAATGCGGCCGTCGATCGTGTTGCGCGACAGGATTTCCGGCGTGCGCCCGGCTTTGAGCACGATC
>Ga0114129_10002404_pt1 | contig 25996 bp, 26 predicted proteins | sample RhiMetdeltSRZDD1_FD_80071 | JGI IMG/M metagenome (GOLD analysis project Ga0114129, IMG submission 80071) | Populus rhizosphere microbial communities from Tennessee, USA - Rhizosphere MetaG P. deltoides SRZDD1 (version 2) (version 2) | ecosystem: Host-associated > Plants > Roots > Rhizosphere >...
CTGCTGCAACCGGGTTCGGGAGCCGACGGCCAGCGGTCCGGCGTCGAGACGCTCCACGGCGTCGACCGTCGGGATCCGCTCGGGCCAGCGCTCGACGTCGACGACCACCGCCCAGACCCGCTCGGGAGGGGCCGCGATGGTGACGGTGTGCTGCAGGCCGGGCATGCGCTGACTGTACGACGGCGCCCTGCGAGACTGAGGCCACCGGACCCCGACCACCGACGAGGTAATGACTGAGCTGCTCGCCCACGGAACCGTCGTACTCGACGGAAGGTGGGCAGGTCGGCCAGAATTTTCACGTCCAACCATCTAGAAACGTACGCCACGCGGCACCAGTTAGTTAGGCGATGTCGTTCAGCGACACGCTTCAGACGAAGGCACTCTGGCCTGTGATCGAGCGGCCGACTATCAGTGTGTTCATCTCCCGAGTGCCTTCGTAGGAGTAGATTGCCTCGGCGTCGGCGACGTACCGGCCGACGTTGTGCTCGAGCAGGATGCCGTTGCCGCCCATCAGCTCGCGGGCGTACCCGACGGTCTCGCGCATCCGTACGGTGCAGAAGGCCTTGGCGAGCGAGGCGTGCTCGTCCGCGGCGACGCCGGCGTCCTGCAGCTGTGACAGCCGGACGCACAGCGCGGCGGACGCGGTGGTGTTGGCGAGCATTCTGACCAGCAGGTCCTGGACGAGCTGGAAACCCGCGATCGGCCGGCCGAACTGCTCACGCTGCTTCGCGTAGGCCAGCGCGTGCTGGTAGGCGCCCCGCGCGCATCCGATCGCCATCCACGCCACACCGGCGCGGGTCATCAACAGCACCTTCGCCGTGTCCCGGAAGGAGTTCGCGCCGGCCAGGCGGTTGGTCTCGTGGACCCTGACGTCCACCAGGTCGATCAGCGCGTTCTGGACGACGCGCAGCGCGATCTTGTCCTCCAGCTTGGTCGTGCTGAAGCCGGGCGTGTCCTTCTCGACGACGAAGCCTTTCACCTGCCCGTCGTCGAGATCGCGAGCCCAGATCACGGTCAGGTCGGCGAATGTCGCGTTGCCGATCCACTTCTTCTGGCCGTTGAGGACCCATTCGTCGCCCTCGCGGCGCGCTGTGGTCGTCAGACCGCGGGCGGCGCCGGACCCGACACCGGGCTCGGTCAGGCCGAAGGCGCCGATCTGCTCCAAGCGTGCCATCGCCGGCAGCCAGCGTTGCTTCTGCTCCTCGGAGCCGCAGAGGTAGATCGACCCCATCGACAGTCCGCTGTGCACGCCGTGGAAGGTCGCGATCGACGGGTCGGCGGTGGCCAGCTCCATCGCGACCATGCCGTCCATCAGGAAGCTGCCGCCGCGGCAGCCGTAGCCGGTGTACGGAAGGCCCGCCGTACCCAACTCGCGCAGCGCCGGCACGATCTCGAACGGGAACGACGCCCGGGTCCAGTGGTCATTGATGATCGGGGCGACCTCCTTCTCGCCGAAGGCGCGAACGGCGTGTAGCAGCCGGCGGTCCTCGTCGGGGAGCAGGTGCTCGAGGGCGTAAAAGTCGATCGGGTCGGTGCTCATGGTTCACCCCTCCAGAAGGAATGTGGATACGACGGGCGCGAGCGAGGCGGCTTCGGTGACGAGCTCGACATGGCCGCCGGGAAATACGTGCAGCCCGGCGTTCGGTATCAGTCGGGCCAGGATCCGGCCGTTGACCAGCGGCACGATCGGGTCGTCGTCGCCGGCCATCACGAGCGTGCGCTGCCGGATGAACGGCAGGAACGGGAGGCTGGTCCAGCACGCGCCGGTGGCGAGCTGGTGGAGGTAACCGCGCAGCGAGCCGCCGGCCACTTGCTCTCCGAACATCCGTCGGATGTCCGGCGCGTGGTGCCGCGCGCTGCCGCCGTACAGGTACGCGGCCATCCCAGCGGCGTACGCCGGATCACGGAACCGCCGCGGTGTGGCCATCCGGCGCAGCACACTGGGCCGGCCGGGCACCATCAGCATTCCTGTGGCGGTGCTGACGAGGACGAGGCGGCGAACCCGGCGCGGATGCTGGAGCGCGAGTTGCTGAGCGAGTCCGCCGCCCCAGGAGAGACCGAGCACGTCGACGGTTCCGTACTCGAGCCGACCGAGCAGCTTGTCTACCATCCAGGCGAGCACCGGGAAGCCGTACGGCAGCGGTCCGGCCGGTGAGCCGCCGACACCGGGTACGTCGAGCCGGACGACCTCCAACGATGGGTCGAGCGCATCGACCAGTGGCTGCAGCACCTCGTAGCTCGCGCCGATCCCGCACAGCAGCACGAGCGGGATACCGGAACCGGGCCGGACGTCGTACCGGATCCGCTGACCGATGATCGTTGCCTCAGGCATCGAACACGTACGTCCCGGGCGCGGCATCCATCGGCTCCAGCCCGCCGCCGCCGAGCGCGGTGGGCGCCTCTCGCAGGTCGCCGGACCGGTCCGCCAGCCAGCGGACGTAGTCCGGCCACCAGGTGCCCGGCTCGGTCGTGGCCGTCTTCAGCCACACCTCCGGATCCGCCGGGTTGTCCTCGTTCACCTGGTACGTCGCCTTCGGGTTGCCCGGTGGGTTGACCATCGACGCGATGTGCCCGCTGGTGGACAGCACGAACCGGGTCTGGCCACCGAGCAGCTGCGTGCTGCGGTAGCACGCCTGCCAGGGGCAGATGTGGTCCGCGATCCCGGCGACGACGTACGACGGCACGGTCACCTTGGTGAGATCGACAGGGCTGCCGAGCATCTTGGCGGCACCGGGTTCGATCAGCGAGTTGGCCATCCCGAGCTCGACGAAGTCGCGGTGCAGCGCGGCGGTCATCCGTGTCGTGTCGGCGTTCCAGTACAGGACGTCGAACGGCGGCGGTTTGCGACCCTGGAGGTAGTTGTTCACCCAATAGTTCCAGATCAGGTCGCCGGGGCGCAGCCAGGCGAACACCTCGGCCAGCGCGCGCCCGTCGAGGTACCCGCGCGACGCCGACGACGCGATCGCCGCGGCCGCGACGCGCTCGTTCGCCACCGCCGACGGCAGTCCGGCCCGGGACTGGTCCAGCACGGTGACGGCCAGCGTCAGGCTCGCGATCCGGTCCAGCTCTCCGCGGTCGGCGAGGTGACCGGCAACCATCGCCGCCAGAATGCCGCCGGAGCAGGTCCCCAGCAGGTGCACCCCGGATGTCCGCGTAATCCGCTGCACCGCGTCCATCGCCGTCAGGATCGCCTCGCCGTAGGTGTCCTTGCCCCACTCGCGATGCGCGGGCTGCGGGTTGCGCCACGAGATGGTGAAGACCTGCACGCCTTGCTGGACGAAGTACTCGACCATGCTGCGGCCCGGCGCCATGTCGACGACGTAGAACTTGTTGATCACCGGCGGAACGATCAACAGCGGCACCGACCGGACCTCGGGCGTCTGCGGCGTGTACTGGATCACCTCGAGCACCTCGGTGCGCAAGACCACCGCGCCGGCCTGCGTGCCGACCGTCGTGCCGAGCTCGAAAGCGTCCGGCTCGGCCATCCGCGGAACCCGGGGCGGCGTACCGAGATCCTGGACCAGGTTCCGCAGCCCGGCGAGGGCGCTCTGCCCGCCGGTGTCGATCAGCGCCTTCCACCCGACCGGACTGGTCAGCGGATTGTTGCTCGGGGCAAGGGCCTCGACCACGTTGTCGACCACGAGCGTCATCCGTTCGGCGTCGCGCCAGTCGAGCCGTGCGTCACCCACCAGCGTCCCGGCGGTGTCGGCGGCGGCCAGGTAGGCCTGCACGAGGCGGCGCAGCAGCGGGTTGTGCGTCCAGGCCGGGTCGGCGAAGCGACGGTCCCGCCTCGACGGCGCACGGTCCGACGTACCCGCCGCGATCCGGCCGAGCTCGGCAACCAGCGCGGCACTCCGGCGGCCGACGGTCCGCGGTCGGGCGGCCAGTCCGCCGGCGAACCGGTACCAGGACGCGTTCGGCGCGAACCTGCGCAGCGGCCCGGTCGCGGCCGCGGTCAGCAGCAGGTCCAGCGGAGCGGCTATCTCGTCAGCCTGCTCGGCCCGCGTGGTCATCACAGCACTCCGTCCGGTACCACGACCTCGCGGCGCAGGATCTTGCCGGTCGGGCCCTTCGGCAGCGACTCGGCGATCCACACCGCCCGTGGGTACTTGTACGCCGCGATCCGGTCCCTGACGAAGCTGCGCAGCTCCTCTGGCGTGGCGGACGCCCCGGCCATCAGCACGACGGCCGCGCCGATCTCCTCGCCCAGCGACGGGTGCTGGATGCCGACCACGGCGACCTCGGCTACCGCAGGGTGCTCGTACAGCACCTCCTCCACCTCGCGCGGATAGACGTTGTAGCCACCGCGGATCAGCAGATCCTTCTTGCGGTCGACGATGTAGAAGTAGCCGTCCTCGTCCTGCCGGGCCAGGTCGCCGGTCTTCAGCCAGCCGTCCGCCGTGATCGTCGCCGCGGTCGCGTCCGGCTTGTTCCAGTAGCCCTTCATCACGTTGTGGCCGCTGATCTGGATCTCGCCGATCTCACCCTGCGGCACCGGCTCACCCTGATCGTCGACCACTCGCATCCGCACGCCCTCGACCGGGGTCCCGATCGAGCCGGCCTTCCGCTCCGCGTCCGGGTGGTTGAACGACGCCACCGGCGAGGACTCCGACAAGCCGTAGCCCTCCAGGATGATGCAGCCGAAGGCGGACTCGAAACCGCGCAGCACCTCCACCGGGAGCGCCGCGCCACCGGAGACGCAGGTGCGCAGGGTGGACACGTCGTACGACTCCCGATCGGGCACGCCGAGCATCGCGGAGTACATCGTCGGCACGCCCTCGAAGACCGTGACCATGTCTCGGCCGATCACCGCCAGTGCCTTGGCCGGGTCGAACCGCGGGATCAGCGTCAGGGTGGCGCCGTTGGCGATGCTCGCGTTCATCCCGCACCCCATACCGAAGACGTGGAACAGCGGCAGGCATCCCATCACGACGTCGTCCGGTCCGACCTCGATCAGCGTGCGGGCGGTGACGGCCTGGTTCTTGTTCAGCCCCGCGTGCGTGAGCTCTGCACCCTTCGGTTTGCCGGTGGTTCCCGACGTGTAGAGGATCACCGCAGTGTCCAGGTCCTCGCGCGGGACCGGCTCGCGCAGGGGTTCGACAGCCGCAAGCGACTGCTCGAAGGCTCCGGGCGCCACCGACAGGAACCGCACGCCCGCGGCCTTGGCGCCGAGCGCCGCTTCCGCGGCGAACTCGTGCCACCCGAGGAGCACGACCGCCCCGGAGTCGCCGAGGTAGTACTCGACCTCGCGCTGCTTGAGCAGCGGGTTCATCGGTACGACGACCGCGCCCGCGCGCAGTGCGCCGTAGTAAGCGACCGGGAACGCAGGCACATTCGGCAGCATCAGCCCGACCCGGTCGCCGGGACGGACGCCGCTGTCGCGCAGCAACGTTGCCGCACGCGACGCGGCGGCGTCCAGGGCTTCGTAGGTCAGGACGTCGTCGTCCATCCGGACAGCGGCACGCTGCGGGTAGAGCTGGGCGGACTCGGTGAGGTTTTGGCTGAGGTTCGTCATGTGGCACTCCGGGGCAGATCGGGAAGACAGTCTCACCATGCGCCCACCTGCGGGCGCGGTCGATGGCGAGCGAAACAACGCATGGACGCCACGACTGTGACCCAGAACAACGCCGCTTTCCTTGTGAACACAACGCCAACTACATCGGCGATGTGGTCACCCCCGCCAACCTTGCCCGGCAGCTGATACAACGCGGCCAAGGCGGCGCTGGCCCGGCTGCGGTAGCCGCCCGCCGGTGCCGGCCTTATGCTCCGGAAATGGACAGCGGCACCCCCATCGCCGCGATCGTCACCGCGCTGTGGGACCGCGCCGGTGAGCTGGCCGAGGGTGCCGCCAAGCAGATCCAGGCCGAGATCCCGTTCTACGCCGCCGGCGAGATGGTCGGGTTCGAGGATCTGCGCGCTTCGTGCCTGACGAACATCGAGTTCATGCTCGGCTCGATGAGCGGCGCGGTCTTCGATCCCGAGGCGGCTCGCGCGACCGGCCGGATGCGCGCCGAACAGGGCGCGCCCCTCGCGGACGTGATGGCGGCCTACCGGGTCGGTACCCGGTACCTGTGGGAGGCCGTACTCGCCGGGGCCGCGGCGAACGGCCGGGTGGCGACCGAGGCCGTGGTTGGGGCCGCGTCTCAACTCTGGGTGATCCAGTCTGTCTACACCGATGCGATGAGCACGGCGTACCGCGACGCCCAGACGACGCTCTCGATCGAGCGCGAGCACCGGCGATCCGCCTTGGTCGAGGCCGTCCTCGAGGGCCGGGTCACCGACGGCGGGACGCTGTGGGAGGCCGCCGACGTTCTGCGCCTGCCGCACCACGGCCCGTACGTCGTGGTCGTCGCCGCGGCGCCCGATCTCGGCCGGCCGGCGGTGCCGGGCGCCGAGGAACGCCTGCGGTCGGTCGATCTCCCGTCGGCGTGGCGGTTGCTGCCCGACGTCCAGGTCGGACTCGTCTGCCTCCGCACCGCCGCACCGGGCAAGCTCGTCGACCAGCTCCGCCGGCTGACCCCGGTACGGGTCGGGATCAGCCCGCCGTACGACGACCTGACCGATACGGCACAGGCGCTACGGTTCGCCCGCATCGCGCTGGCCGCCTGCGCCGACGACACGCCGGTCACGCTTTTCGACGAGGCGCCGCTGGCCGTGCTGACGATGGCCGCGCCGGACGTCGCTGAACGTTTCGTCCGCACCGTCCTCGGCGGACTCGACGACCTGCCGCGCGAGGATCGCGACCTCCTGCTGCAGACACTGCGGACCTGGCTGGGGAGCGGCGGATCAGCGAACGACGCGGCCGAGCGTCTGTACTGCCATCCGAACACGGTCCGCCACCGGCTTCGCCGGATCGAGGAACGTACCGGAAGATCCCTCACCGACCCAAGGTCCCTGGCCGAGCTCTGCCTGGCCGCCGAGGCCGAATCCCGTCTCTGACGGTAAGTAGGAGCCGGACGCGTGCGGCTACACCCCACCACGAACCTGCTCACGGAGGCGGAACGCCGAGTCGCCCGCGCTGCGGTCATCCGGTCAGTAGCGAAGGAGACGTCCTGACGGCGTCCGGAGGTCCAGCCCATAGCCGTCCGTGCGGTCGGTCACCCTGGTCGTCTTCTTGGCTGGCTTGCGGATCTGGATCTGGCGCATCGGTGTACCCTCCGTTCCGTACTGCGGTCACCTGTACAGACAGCGCAAACATCGAAGACTCATCGGTGCACCGAGCGACGAACGCCCTGCAGCTGCGATAGGTCGCTGGAGACGACCTCAACTGGCCGCTCTCATGCCGGAACCAGGTGGAGGAGTAGACCAGCAGCGCGTAGCTGATCGAGTGCCTTGACGGCGCTCAGAGCTGCCGGTGCAGAAGTCTGAGCAGGGCGTGGTCGAGCCCCGCCGCTGCCGCCGGTTGGGGGGTGCGCCAGGCGATCACGCCGTCGGGAAGGACCAGCGGCCGCAGTGGTGGAGCAAGCGATCTAGCCGCTGCCGAGCGCCGAGCGCACTTGGTCCAGCATGTCTTTCTCGCCCTGGCTGACCTGCACAGCGCCGAACCCCATGAAGCCGCCTTCCTTCGCGGCGTCGGCCGCGGCCTGCGCGACCGAGAGCAGCCATCGGCTGAAGGCACCGGTCTCCTCCGCTGTCGCCTTGGAGGACACGATCTGCATCACCGCCTGCAGCTCGTCCAGGACGAATGGCCCGGCCTGCACACCCTTGCTCGGCTTGAAGCCGCTGAGCGGGTTCTGTTTCTGCTGGGTCATGGATTGAATGTCCAGCGCGATCTCAGCGAGCATCTGCTCGCGGCTCGGCGGATTGGTCGTCGACTTGATCGTCGCCATCGACTCCCTCGCCGTCTCGATGGGACCGCCGGGGTCGGCCAACGAGATCGCCATCCCGGCCACCAACGGCGCCCGCCGGACCCGGACCCATTCCTCTTCACTGAAGTCACTCTTGGTCGTCACGACAGTCCTCCCTCAGCCGATGCACTTCGCCACGCTAGCCCGTTCTCCGCACTCGCGAGTCTTAGGGCCAGAGGTTGGCGCACGACATCGGCCTGCCGACGGGCTGCGTTTGTCCCGTGGCTGTTTGAGTCGCCCCGGTGATTCGCCGTCGGGGCCGCGCCGCAGCCCACGTCAGACTGACGGGGCCTCCCACGCGAAGCCGTCCGGGTCGGTGAAGGGCCCGGCATCGCAGGCGATGACGATCCGGTGCGATCCGGCGCCGTCCGGGGAGACGCCGGCGTCCTTGGCGGCGGCACGGCGGCTGTACAGCGCCAGCTTGACGGGCGACCCGGCGGTCTCGAACTCGACGTACTTGCTGCCGAAGCTCTTCGCCACTGCCATGCCGTGGTCGACGTAGAACTGCTTGCTCGCCTTGACGTCCGCGACGCCCAGCAGCAGCACGACGTCGTCGACCTGACGGGTGGCCGGGCCGGTCTCCTTCTTCGCCGACGTGGCGACCTTCCAGATCGTCCCGTCCGGTGCCTGCACGACGCCGCCGACGCCCCAGAAGCTCTTCTTGACCGGCTTCAGGGTGGTGGCCCCGCCGTCGAGGGCGGTGCTGATGAGGCTGTCGACGGTGCTCGGCTGGGACACCACGAGCGACAGCGCGAACCCGCGGAAGCCGGTCGTCGGCGCCTCCGAGGCGCGGACGCCCACTACGGTGCCCAACCCGAACGCCGCGGCGTAAAAGGCGTTGGCGATCGTGGGGTCGGGCACTTCGAGGGTGATGGATTCGATGGAGGTCATGGCCAGTTCCTTACGTGAGGTGGGTTTTGTCGCACCGTTGGCGGCCTTCACGCCGTGGCCAGCACTCGTCGGTGATGCCGGGGTCGGCGGCCGGTGGCTGCATGACGAGGGACGTGCCGGGCTGGTCCGGACGGCCGACCGTGAGCCAGCGCATCCCGCTGTAGCCGACGTCGTTGCGGACCTCGAAGCCGAGTCGATGGTGATGTCCATGGCGTTCACGCTAGTTGCCGCGCGGACACCCGTGCTTCTCGATTCCTGATCGGTCTGGTCACCTGTTTCGCGACTGATCGTGCCTGTGGGCCCGGCGGGGTGCTGCCGGGCCCAACAGGTTCGTGTCTGTCGTGGTGGTGGGGGTTAGTCGACCGCGTGGATTGCGCTCGTGATGGTGGCCAGGGTGGCTCTGGGTTGGGACTGCATCGGCACATGTGAGGCGGCCGCGTCGCTGATGACCGAGCCGGCTCGACGGGCCATGAACTGCTGGGTCTTCGGCGGGATGGCGTGGTCGTTGGTGGCGACCAGATACCACGACGGGATGGTCTTCCACGCCGGCTCACCGGAGGGCTCGGTGAACGCGGCGACCGAGAACGGCCGCTGCTCGGCCTGCATCAGGTTGGTGGTCTTGCGGGGCAGGTCGCCGGCGAACGCGTCGCGAAAGACCGCGGCCTTGATGTACAGGTCGGTGCCGGTCCCGCCACCGGGCAGCGGGTACGGCCGCGCGTCCAGCGCGTCAGGCGTGATGTGGGTGCCGGGGTTCATCGTCACCAGCTGCTCCAGGTTTTCGCCGGTGTCGGGGGCGAACGCGGCGATGTAGACCAGCGCCTTGACGTTGGGCACACCGAGGGCTGCGTTGCTGATGACTGCGCCGCCGTAGGAGTGGCCGACCAGCACGATCGTGCCGGGGATGGTGTGCAGGACGCTGCGGACGTAGCCGGCGTCCGAGCTCAGCCCGCGCAGCGGGTTGGCCACGGCGATGACCGGGTAGCCCTCGTCCTGCAGGGCGGCGATCTCGGCGTTCCAGCCGGACGAGTCGGCCCAGCCGCCGTGGACGAGCACCACGGTCGGCTTCGAGGGCTTCGACGGGTTGGTGCGCGGGTCCGACAGAATGACCGCGGACGTGGTGGCGTTGCTGCCGGTCGCGCCGGCGACGTTGTTGGTGGCGACCGCCGCGCCGGTCAGCGCGGCGAGGGCCGCGGCGACGGCGAAGAGCCGCCGGCCACGGCGGAGATGGATCGAACGGAACATGGTGCGTCTCCTTGCAGGGCAGTGAGGAGGTGTCAGGTGAGAGACTCGACGGCGGTGTGAATGAGGTCGGCGACCGCCTGGGGCTGGGACACGTAGACCGAGTGGCTGCCGGGGACCTCGCGGACCGATGCGCCGGCCCGCTCGGCCATCGCCCGCTGGGCCGGTGGCGGGATCATGCGGTCGTCGCCGGCGACCAGGTACCAGCTCGGCTTGAGCCGCCAGCCGGGTTCGCTGACCGAGCCGCCAAGCGCACCGAGCCCCCACGGGACCTGCGAGTCGGCCATGAACGCCGCCTCGTCGGCCGGTAGGTCCCCCGCGAACGAGTCGTGGAACTTGTCGCGGTCCAGGAACAGGTAGCCGTCCCGGGGCGGCAGGATCGGCGGAACCGGCGCTCCCGGCGGCGGGTCGGCGATCAGGGTGTTCACGGACTCGCCCTTGTCAGGGGCAAACGCCGCGATGTAGACGAGGCCGGCGACGCGGGGGTCGCTGCCGGTCTCGGTTATGACGACGCCGCCGTAGGAGTGGCCCACGAGGACCGCAGGGCCGTCGAGCTCGTCGAGGACCTGCTTGGTGGCGGCCACGTCGCCCTCGAGGGACACCGTCGGGTTCTGCACGACTGCGACCCGGTGGCCCTGGGCACGCAGTCTGTCGTAGACGCCTCGCCATCCGGAACCGTCGACGAACCCGCCGTGGACGAGTACCACTGCCGGTCGTGTGGTTGCGTTCATCGCTTTCCTCCTTGGTTGGTGGGAACGCGGTGACGCTAGGCGTGGGATCGCTCTCATGGCATCGGGGATACCCCTCGGCGGAGAACGGCCAGGACCCTCGATCTGGGCGCACGGGTTGGACGATGATGACCTGATGGACGACGTATCGGCGGCCGCGTTCGGGTTGTTCGGCCGCGAGGGGGCTCTGCGAGTCCTCAGCGATGTCCTGGTCCAAGGCGGGAGCGTGGTCGCGATCGGCGATCCCGGGGTGGGGAAGAGCAGCCTGCTGAAGGTCGCCGATCAGCTGGCCCAACGCCGGGGACGAAGGGTGCTCTCTGTCACCCCGACGCAGTTCGACCGCGGACTGCCGTTCGCGGGACTGGCCGAACTGATCGGGCAGGTTCCCGAGGAAGCGGAGAAGAGCCTTCCGGGTCCGCAGCGGCGCGCACTGGCGGTCGCTCTGCACCGTGTCGAACCAGACGGAGCCGAGATCGATGCCCTGGCGGTACCCCTGGCGGTCCAGGGTCTGCTGAAGCAGCTCTGCGAGTCCGAGCCGGTGACGGTCGTCATCGACGACCTGCAGTGGCTGGACCAGGCGACTATCGGCAGCCTCGCCTTCGCGCTCCGCCGGATCTCGGTCGAACCTCAGCGGTTGAGCATCCTGGTCGGGTCGAGGCCTGACCCGGACACCGGCGCAGACCTGATCCGAGCGTTGCCTGAACCGCGGCACGAGCTGTCGCTGCCACCCTTGGAGGACTGGGCGATAGGTCAGCTGCTGCGCACCCGCCTGGGGCCGCGATGGACTCCGCCGATGAGCGCCGGCGTGGCTCGGGCGAGCAGCGGGAACCCTTTCCTGGCCCTGATGATCGCGCAGGCGATGCAGTCCGAGGTGTCCAAGTGGTGCTGGAGCGTCCAGCTGGGCCACGATCCGATCTTCCCGGTCCCTCCGAGCTTGGCGGGGCTTCTCAGTGAGAAGGTCACGCTGCTACCGCAGAGCTCTCGCGACGTCCTGCTGCTGGTGTCCGCAGCAGGGCGGCTGACAGTGGCGCAGCTCGAGGAGGTCTTTGAGGACGCTCGGCTCCGGCCGGCTCTGGAGGCCGCTGCGGACTGGGACGTGGCAACCGTCGGCGCCGGGTCGGTGGTCGCGTTCACCCACCCCATGCTGGCTTCGGCCATCTACGACGCCGCCGCACCGGCAGAACGTCGTCGCGCACACCGTGTTCTCGCATCGATGCTCGACGACCCGGTGGAGCGGGCCCGGCATCGCTCGAGGTCGATCACAGCCCCCGACGAAGCGGTCGCCGGCGAGCTGGAACGCGCAGCCGACATCTCCCGCGATCGCGGAGCTCAAGCGTTGGCTGGCGAGTTGCTGGAAGGAGCCGCTCTGGCGACGCCGTCCGATGGGGACGCCACCACCGGCTTCCATCGCTGGCGCCGCGCCGTGGATACGTACGTCGACGCCGGGGATGCCCTGGCGGCACGCGCGGCCCTGGACAAAGGTGCGGCGCTGGCCGCTGTTCCGGAGCAGCGGGCTCAGGTCATGATCCGGCGGGCTCGGCTGGCCGACGACTTGCGCGAGGCTCGGCTGCTGGCCGAGCAAGCGTTCCGGATGACACCGGAATGCAGCGAGGTTCGTGCTGAGACCCTGCAGATGCTGAGCGAGCATCACCGCATGGAAGGCCACGGCAGGCTTGCGCTCCGGCTGACGCAGATGACGATCACCGAGGCGGCCGCTGTCGACCGTCTTGATCTTCAGCTCGCGGCGTTGAATCAGCAACAAAGTATCGAGCGTCTCTGGGGAGTGGGCGATCCACGCCGGACGTTGCGCGAGGTCGACCGGCTGGTCGACGGCTCGACGCTCGACCTGGCCTCCGCGGAATGGGCGTGGGCTCACGGGTTCCATGCGGCATGGGACGACGAGACGGCCGAGAGACATACCCGCGACGGCATCGCGCGGGCCGTCGACGCGGGCCGGTACGGCGACCTGTCCAGCCTGTACATCGCCTTGGTTCTTGTCCTCATCCGCGCCTCCAAGGTGCGTGAAGCCAGGGCTGCTCTGGATGAGGCGGACCGCCTGGGCGCTTGGATCGGCGTCGGCCTCCAGGAGGACATGGCTCGGATCTTGATCAGGGAGTACACGGGCGACCTGGACGGGGCTCGGGAGGTGGCTCAGCGCGCGGCGGCGCGGTCGAGAATCCACGGGTTGACGTATTGGCTGGGCGGCTTCCTGGCGCAGCTCGGATTCATCGAGGCCTCCGCCCGGAACTGGCAAGCGGCGCTCGAGCCTCTGCGCGAGCTCGCCGAGATCTTCGCGAGTACCAAGATGGTCGATCTGGAACAGCTCCTGTGGGGCGTCGACTACGCCGACGCCGCCCTGCAGGTCGGCGCGATGGAGGACGTCGAGGTGGCCATCTCGGTTCTGCGGCGCCAAGGCGAGGCCGGAAGGCCGGAAGCAACCGTTGCCGCGGACCGCTGCCTGGCGTTGCTGACGGCCGCGCGCGGGGACGTGGACAACGCGTTGAGCGAGCTTGTCAAGGTTGTCGGTCAATCGGGATCCGAGTGTCCGTTCGAGGCAACCCGTTCCCGGCTGGCGTTGGGGCAGGTCTACCGTCGCGCCGGATACAAGGGCATGGCCAGTGAAGCGCTGAACGCGGCGGCGGACGCCTTTGAGGAGCTGGGCATACCGCGATGGGCGGAACGAGCACGCGATGAAGCCGGCCGGGTGGGGCTGCACCCCACCACGAGCATGCTCACGGAGACGGAACGCCGAGTCGCCGAGCTCGTCGGGTCAGGACACTCGAATCAAGAGACCGCAGCGGCACTGTTCATGTCCGTCAAGACCGTGGAAGCCAACCTGACCCGGATCTACCGCAAACTCTCCCTGCGGTCGAGGACAGAACTTGCAAACCGCTTGAACACATTCGACTCGGCAACCGACCACGGCCAGTAGGACGTCAGCTGTCGAACCGTCGTAGGCGACTCGACGCGAGCTGCCCCGGATCCGCCGGCTGAGGGCGGCGTGGTTGCTGCGACCGACGTGGTCATCGGTGCTGAACACACAGAGGAACGTCTGCAGGCTTCCTCGCACTCTCGAGGCGTCCTCGATCATCGGGTTCGACTCGTCCTGTTCGGTGATCGGGCGGCGCTCATCGCTTGTCGTGGATCGTGAGGGCGTAGCCGTCAGGGTCGGTGAAGGTGAACGTGCGTCCGAACGGGCCGTCGAAGGGCGGCGTCACGATCGGTACGCCGGCCGCGGCCAGCCGGTCGTGCAGGGCCTGCGCGTCGCTGACGTGCAGCCACAACGCCACGCCGAAGCCCGGGCGGTCGGCTGCGTCGAGGTCGACGCCGGGCAGCGGGTCACGCACGGCGAACGGGACAGGCGTGGTGGCGAACACGATCGCGTGGGGCGGGCTGACTGGGGCACGGCGCAGGCCCAGCTGGTCCTCGTAGAAGGCGGCGGCGCTGTCCAGCTCACGTACCTGAAGCGCGATGAAGTCGGGTCCGGTGACGGTCACGGTGCTCTCCTTGTCTATGTCAAAGTCCTGACACCAAGACTGTATGTCAGGATGCTGACATGAGCACACCTGAAACGGTCGGTCGAGTAGAGGAAGCGGTCGGCTACGTCCTCAAACAGGCCGCGGTGGCGCTGCGCAACTCGATGGACGCAGCACTACGCCCGCTGCACCTGACCGTCCCCCAGTACGCATGCCTGGAACTGTTGGGACAACGCCCAGGGCTGTCGAACGCCGAGCTGGCTCGCGGAGCCTTCGTCACCCGCCAGTCGATGAACGTCGTACTCCGCGGCCTCGAAGCACGAGGCCTCGTCACCCGGCCCGAAACCGCACCCCGTGGCCGTGAGCTACCTACCGCGCTCACCGAGACCGGCCGCGAGCACCTCCAGGCGGCCAGCGCGGCGGTACGCAATGTCGAGAAGAAGATGTGCGCCGGTCTGACACCCGCACACCAACGGGACCTGCGTAAGAGCCTCACAGCGTGTGTCCGCAATCTCACCGAAGACCGCCAACGGTGACGAGCGCACAGCCGGCTAGGCCGTGCACCTCGCCACGCTCGAGGCGAAAGCACGGAGCCCGCGGTTGGACGGCGAGCTGGTCATCCTCGTCGACGGTCGGCTGTCATTCGTCGCCCGGCCATCTCACCGAGGGATTTGGTCTCAGTGCACTCGGACGTCGACGACGCCGGTGACTGACCTGGCGATGGCCTCGGCGTCGCCGCGTTGCCGGTCGGTGACCGGCCCGTTGATGGTGACCACGCCGTCGGAGACGTCGACCAGCCAGTTGGCGCCGTCGGCGCGGAACAGGCCGGTGACCTCGTAGCGGATCCGGTCATCCGTGTGGGCGAGCACGCGGACAAGATCGCTGCGGCTGACCACGCCGACGATCCGGCCGTTCAGCACCACCGGCAGGCTCTTCATCACGTTCGACCTCATCAGCTCGACCGCCGCGATGACCTTGCTGTCGGCGTCCACGGTGACCGCCGGGTGGGTCATCAGCTCGCGGACCCGGCGGGTCGCCGCGGCGCCGACCGGCGCCAGTGGATCGGAGTGCCGGCCGTCCGGAATCAACGCGAGCAGGTCCGCCTCGCTGACCACCCCGACGACGACGCCGTCGTCGTCGACGACCGGCAGGGCGGTGATGTGGCATTCGTCCAGTAGTCGCAGAGCCTCGTGCGCCGTGGTGTACGGGGTCACGGTGACGACCGGTGAGGTCATGACGTCTCGCACCAGCATGATGACCGCCTCCTCATCGACCGGCCCATCCAGTGCCCGTCTGTATGACATTGTCGGCGCGGATGCGCTCCAGCAGCGGGTCCGAAATCCCCGGTTTCGAAGGGACTTTCGTCTCCGATCACTATCGAGAGGGCGGTCCTTCTGCTCTGCGTCGGGTGCCGCCGGGGTCGGGCACCGGGGCGTCCGTGATCTAGCCGGGGCCCAGCCGTCGGCCGGTGAGCTCGTCCCATCGGAGCCGGACGTAGAGCAGGCGTTGCGCGCCGCTCGGCCAGGGTTGTGGGTCCCAGTGCGACCGGATCGCCGCTAGCTCGTCTGGGTCATCGATCATCGCGCCGTTGCCGGTCGCGACCACGCTCCACCCCTGCCGGCGCTCGTGGTCGATGTGGTCGACCTCGAAGGCGAGCTTGGTGTCCCACGCATGCGTTCCCAGGACGCTGTACGGCGTGGTGCGGAACACGATCGAATCGTCAACGACCGAGTAGTTGACCGGCAGGATCCGCGGGCCGGAGGGAGTACACACCGCGATCCGGCCGACTACACCACCGGACAGCAACTCGAGACACTTGTCGTACGACAGTTCCGTTGGCTCGGTCACTCACCAAGTCTGCGCCTCCCGACCTCCGTGTGGCGACGGGGATGGCTGGCCTTCGCTCGCTGGGCCGTCGCGCCGCGACCGGGCCGCCTCAGTGGCTGTTGCTCGCGATGGTCCTGCAGTTGGTTTGTACGGCCTGGGGTACTTGGCGTTGCGTGTCGCGGGGTCGTGGTGTTGATGGGTCCTCCCACTCCTGGGGTTCGGCGGTGAACGGCCGGTCGGTGGCGATGCCCTGGGCCGTTGAGCAGTCGCGAGCTCTTCGGCGTCGATCCGTGAGGCGTGGAGTGGAAGAATGGCCTCGACCAGTGGAGGCGACCGTCATGTCGTTGTCCGATGCCGAGAGAGAGACATTGCTCCGCGCGGCGGCAACCGCGCCGTCGATGCACAACACCCAACCCTGGCGATTCCGGTTCACCGACGAGGCCGTCGAGGTGTATCGCGACCGGGACCGGGAACTGCCCGCCGAGGATCCCGACAGCCGGATGCTGCACCTCGCCGTTGGTGCTGCCGTGTTCAACCTACGGGTCGCCGCGGCGCATCTCGGATACGGCACCAGACCGCGCGCAGCGCACGACAGCGGCCGGCCGGACCTGGTCGTGGAAGTCGAGCTTGGGCCCGCCGATGCCGGCGTCGAGTCGCTCGCAGCGCTGCACCCGGTGCTGCCGCAGCGTCGTACCAACAGGAACCCCTACCTGGATCGCCGGGTGCCGAACGATGTACGCAACCTGCTTAGTCTGAGCGCTGAATCGGAGGGCGCGAGCCTGGATTGGGTCGACGACCTGGTACGACTGCACTACCTGCGGCTGACCACCGCAGAAGCCGACATGGAGGACGGCTTCGACCAGGCGCGTACCTCGGAACGGCGCCGCTGGGTGGGTGGGGAACGGTCCACCGAGGGAGTACCGACGTCCGCGCTCGGGCCGCGACCGCGGATCCGCTCGACGCCGGTCCGCGATCTTGCCGCGACACCTGCGGACGCCCGGCGACCAGCCGCCGAGTTCGAGGCGCATTCGCAGCTGGCCGTGCTGAGCACCGGCCAGGACACGCCGGACGAGTGGCTGCGCGCCGGCCAGGCGATGGAGCGGGTGCTGCTGGAGGCAACCGCACACGGTGTCGCCACCTCCCTGCTCAACCAGGCGATCGAACACCGGCAGCTGCGCTGGCTGGTCCGTGACCCGCTCGGACCGTGGAACCAGCCCCAGGCTGTGATCCGGTTCGGCTACGGCCCGCCGGTGCCGCCCACGCCCCGCCGACCGATCGCGGACGTCGTACAGCCCGGCGAGCCAACCACTTCAGCGACGGATGAATCGGCGTAGCCGCCCTCTACGGCATCGTCACCCCGAACTGTTCAGCGGTGTCACCCGATAGGCATCGGTTCACTGGTCCGATCAGGCAGCTGGCTCGATCGACGTCGCACCAGCCCGTGCCGTCGGTGTTTTCGTGACATTTCATGACGCCGGATGGGAATCAGCAACGTCGATCAGCGACGCGAAATGACTCGGCGCTCCGGTCCGTTCGGGGGCGGGTCGGCATTCCCTTCCCGGGACTTTCGCCTCTGGTAGCCGGCTGGCTGGACAGCGAGTGTATTGGACGTCCACCGGGACCGGGTGGCGGATAAGGAGAGACTCAATGGCAAGCCAGAGTGGAGGCTCGCGCGCGATCGCAGTGATCGTCCTAGTCATGGGGGCGGTCATGATCGTGGCGGGTGGGGTGACGTGGTTCATGGTGCAGGATCAGCTCTCGGACGCGAGGATCACCGTCGCCGACGACGCCGACTTCCTGGCGGGTGACGAGGTCGACGGCCCCTTCTCGGCTTATGCGCAGGCACAGGTCATCGAGAAGCATGCGCTGGAGGCAACGAATGGTAAGACCTATGCCGAACTGGACCGAGAAGACCCTCTTCGGCAGACCGCGATGTCGGCGTCGTTCCTGCGAGCGTCCCTGTACACATCCGTGGTCGCGTTCGGAGTGGCGGCGATGGCAGTCGGCCTCGGAATCGCGCTGATCCTCATCGCCTTGGCGCTGATGTCGATGGCGAAAGCTGTGACCCGCGAGAAGACGCCCGCAACCTGAGGCACGGTGATCGGGTTGTCTGTGGCGAGTAGGTCGCGCTCCTTGGGCAGGCAGGCCATGCCTGCCCAAGGCGGTCAGCCCACCAGTCCGCGCCACAGACCCGACGCTGTTCGGCCCGCCGTTTCGGGACCTACGGCCGGTCCGCCGGCATGGGGAATCGGCGTACATATGAGAAATGAGCAGAGACGACAGCAGGAGTCGATGGTTCGAGCCGGCTCTCTTCCAGCATCTGCCGCCCGAGGAATGCCGGGAGCTTCTGGCCGTAAAGTCTGTCGGACGCGTGGGCTTCAACGGCCCGGACGGTCCGCAGGTGCTGCCGGTCAACTATGTCGTCCACCGGCGCGCCATCTTCTTCAGGACTGCCGTCGGGAGCGCACTGGCGGATGCGATGCGCAACAGCCGGGTGGCCTTCGAGATCGACGACATCGACGAGTTTCTCCAGAGCGGCTGGAGTGTCATGGCCGTCGGCGACGCTGAGCTTGTCGACGACCCGGACATCCTCGTAGAACTGTGGGGAGACGAGGGTCCCAAGCCCTGGGCGGTCGGCCTGCGCACGCAGTTTGTGCGGATCAGACCTATTCGCTTCACCGGGCGGCGTGTCATTCAGCAATAACACGGTGCTGGAATGGCGGTGGCCCAAGGGGCGCTTGTCGCGAGCTCAGCGAGTGAGAGGCTCCAGTGAGACCAGCAGGTCGCCGAGGGCCTGCGCAGTCACGCCCGGGTCGGGTCGCACGATCGCGCCGACCGGGCAGTGCTTCCCGGTTCCGTTCTCGACGCAGGTGCGCGGGTCGACGATCGCCTGGTTGGTCGACTCGACGAACACCTCGGAGCCATCCGGCCGGCCGAGCATCGCCGCGGACCGCGCGTACCCACCGGGCGCGTGCCCGCTGCGCCAGATCACGACGGCGCCGTTCGACAGCGTCTGCGAGTGGCAGGTCCCGACGTACGCGCTCTGCGGCGGTCTGGTGCCAACGGTGAAGTCGCTGGCCTTGCAGTTGGGCAGCGTGCGTGCCGTCTCCTCACCTGTCGGCGGTGTGGTCGGTCCGTCGTCCACACCCACCATGCCGAAGACGAACACGGTGTCGCCTGCGGGGTCGGCGATCGCGCCGTACAGGTCCAACGCGGGCTGGCCGGACGGCATCTTCATGCGCTCCTGCACCTTCACGGTGCGAAACGTCACGCCGAGCGCGTCCTCGATCGTCGCCGCGACGGTGTCCTTGGTCAGCTCACTCGGCCCGGCCGAGCCGGAGGTCGCCGCGGGGGTGCCGGCGGTCGCGTCGGTGGTCCCGTCTGCCAAGCCGCGCACGGCGACAGCGACGAGGGCGACGACAGCGACCGCCGCGACTGCGCTGACGCTTGCAAGCTCGGTACGCCGTCGGCGCGCCCGCCGGCCACGTCTCACTTGCTCGGCGGCCGTGAACCCCGACGGCGGCTCGTCGTCGACGGCTCGTTGCAACAGGGCGGCAAGACCGCGGGCGTCGTCGCCTTTCATCATCGGGTCGTTCATCGGTTGCCTCCATCGCGGTCGGCCGGCACCGGCCATTGCTGACCCAGCTCGGTCCGCAGGGTGACGAGTGCCCGCGCGGTGTAGCTCTTCACGGTGCCCTCGGAGCAGTCGAGGAGCTCGGCGGTCTGCGCGACGTCGAGGTCGTCGAAGAACCGCAGCACGACAACGGCCCGCTGCCGCGCCGGCAACGAGCTCAACGCGGCGCGCACCAGCTCGCGGTCCTCGAACGCGAGCCCCTGACGCACCGCGGTGTCCGGAAGCCGCTCGCTCGCCGTCTCCCGCCGCCACGGACGACGTGACTCGTCGATGACGCGGCGCACCAGCATCGTGCGCACGTAGCCGTCGAGACTCGCCTGGTCACGGACGTGGTGCCAGTTGACGTACAGCGACGTGAACACCGACTGCACCAGATCCTCCGCGCGGTGCCAGTCGCCGCAGAGCAGGTACGCGGTGCGGCGGAGCGCGCGCGCACGCGCGCTCACGAACTCCTCGTAGTCCGCCTCGTCACGGCTGCGCATCGCTCGCACCGCCTTCCACTGACTAGACGGAACGACTCTGTCTTCAGGTTGCCACGCCGGAAATTCGGTCGACACCAGCAAAAACGGCCGCCCCGAACGACAGGAGCCGACCCCATCAACACCACCACGACGCCTGCGCGCAGCGGGTGACTGAACTGGCCGACGACGCCGTACGCGCCGCAGCCAAGGCCGACCGGGTAGCCACGGCTCTGCTGGACCTGGAACGCGAAGCAGCTGAGCAGCGCATCGAGGCTCCTTCAGCGGGGGTTGTGTGCGCGCCACGCGACATAGTCGGCGACCGCCTTGGCGACGTCGAAGTTCGGCGCGAAGCCGGTGTCCTGGGTGAGCCGGGTGGTGTCGAGGTACGGGTCGTCGCCGGGGCCGTCCTGCCTCCCGGGCAGCAGGTCGAGCCGCAGGCCCGGAGTGATCGCCTCCAGAGCGTCCGCGAACTCGCGGTTGGTGAACGGCCGGCCTCTGGACACGTTGTAGGTGTCATGGCGCAGGGCCTCCGCGGTCGTCAGCAGGGCGATCGCGCGGCCGGCGTCCGGTGCGTAGCAGCAGTCACCGCCGTCGTCGGCGTACAGCGGCTGCGGCTTCTCACCACGCAGTACGGCGCTGATGTACGGCGGGATGTAGAAGAACGGCGACTCCGGGTCGACGAGCGGTCCCCAGATAGTCCCGATCCGGAGGACGACCGACTGCACATCGCTTCCCTGGAGGCTGTGCGTGGTGAGTGGCTCGACAGCCTTCTTGAAGGCGATGATCAGGTGCGGCAGCTCCGCGGTGGGCAGCGCGAGCTCCTCGTGCCAGGGGATCTCGGTCCGGCCGATGTACACGCCGAGGCTGCTGGCGACGGCGAACCTGCGGACGCCCCAGGTGCGGGCGGCGTCCAGCGCGTTGAGCAGACCGGTCGTGTCCGTGCGGAAGAAGCTGACCGGGTCGCCGGGGATGCTGCCGGCGAGGTGGACGATGTCGCTGATGTCGTGGCGATCCCCGAGGGCGAGGAACGCGGCCCGGTCGGTGACATCGAGGGGTTCCACGGTCACCCGGCCGGCGAGGAACGACGGGACCTCGGTACGGCGATGGGTGGTGACGACGACCTCGTGTCCGAGGTCGAGGAGCGAGCGGGCGGTGTGGGCACCGATCATGCCCAGCCCTCCGGTGATGAGGATCATCGGACCACCTCGTAGTGGAGGTGGGTCACGCCGGGTGCAGGGATGACCTCCAGCAGACGGAGCTGCACGTGCGCCGGCAGCTCCTGGAACAAGCTGTGACCAGCACCCAGCAGAACGGGCACCTGATGGAGGATCACCTCGTCGACGAGGCCCGCTTCCAGCGCGGAGGTCAGTACGCCGCCGCCCATGAGGGCGACGTCCTTGGCCCCGGCGGCCTCGCGTGCCGCCGCGACCGCGGCCTCGATGCCAGTGGTGACGAGCGTCTGCGCTTCGCTGATCTCGGGCGCGGGCCGGTGGCTGAGGACGACGAGCGGCGCCGTCGGGTGCGGGCCACCGCCTCCCCAATGGCCCGAATGCTCGTAGGTCGTGCGCCCCGCGACAGTCGCCCCCACGCGTGCCGCGATGGCGTCGAACAACCGGGCGCTCGGCTCGCTCAGCTTGAATCCGTCGAACACCTGGCTCGGCGTGTCCCCGTCCATGTACCAGTCGAACAGCATGGGCGCGTCACCGAGACCGCGTCCGAACTGCTCGTCGCCGTCGGGAGTGCGACCACTGACATAGCCGTCGACCGAGACGGCGTGGGCGCTGAAGACCTTGCTCATGTCTCTCCTTCGCTGTGATCAGATGGCTTGGGGAAAGTCGAAGAATCGGTGCGGGTCATAGGCGTTCTTGACCGCTGCCAGCCGGGGGTGGTTGCCCGCGTGGTATGCCGAGCCCCAGTCGTCGAGCGCGGGGTCCGGAAAGTTGGGGTACACGCGTCCCGACCCATCGGCGTGGGCGATCGCCCAGGAACGATCGACCCACGGGTCAGCCGCGTCGGCGATGTGCTCGAGCAGGAAGCACTCGCTGCGATGCGCGAACGCGGTGGCGTCCTCGGCGACCTTGTTGTAGGCGCCTCCCATCGCGGTGAAGGTGATCTCCCGTCGGCCCATCGTCCCGTGGTCGCCGAACTGGGTCAGGAGCGATGCGAGGGTGCGGCCGGACATCGCGTGGGAGAAGAACTCCGACCTCATCCGCACGGCGCGTTCGGGCCTCACCGGTGCACTGGATCCAGACTGTCCGCACTACCCCCGCCAATCCCGGCAACGGCGGACGCTCAACGTATGACTCCATTACGGTCATCCTCGCACTGAAGTGCCGAGCGGGATCGACGTCAAGCGCCTCCGGCCGCTGACGCGGTCGGGCCCCGCCCGACCTCGACGCGGAACTTCGCAAACCGCAGACCCAAGCAGTCCGGCAGGGCGTCGTACGATGCCAAGGTGGCGGCCAGGCTGTGGCAGATGAGCTGTGAGCTGGTTGGTCTCGGCGGTCGGCCGGGGGACCCGCAGTGAGCGCGCCGGCCGGACTCGACGCGACCCTGACGCTCCGCGGCGGGGTGCCTGTCCCCGTCGTCGGTCTGGGCGTGTTCCGTGCCCGGGCCGGCGGCGAGACCTCAGCGGCGGTGGAGACTGCTCTGCGGGCCGGCTACCGGCACGTCGATACCGCCCGCGTCTACGGCAACGAGGCTGACGTCGGCATCGGTCTGCGGGCAAGCGGCCTGGACCGCCAACAGGTCTTCGTCACCACCAAGCTGTGGAACGACGACCACGGCTACCGGTCGACGTTGGACGCGTTCGAGGCCAGCCGCCGCAGGCTCGGCGTCGATGTGGTCGACCTGTATCTGGTGCACTGGCCGGTGCCCGGGTCGCGTCTGGACACCTGGCGGGCGATGGAGCACCTGCTGGACACGGGCAGGGTGAGGGCGGTCGGCGTCAGCAACTACATGGTCAGGCACCTCGAGGAGCTGCTCGTCGTGGCGGATAGCCCCCCGGCGGTGAACCAGATCGAGCTGTCGCCGTACAACTGGGCGTCGCGCCGCGACGTGGTCGACCTCTGTGCAGCGCACGAGATTGCAGTCGAGGCCTACAGTCCGCTCACCAAGGGACGGAGGCTGTCCGATCCACCCTTGGTCGGAATCGCCGAGCGGTACCAGAAGACGCCCGCGCAGGTGCTCATCCGCTGGGCATTGCAGAAGGGTTTGATCGTGCTCCCGAAGTCGACCCGTCCGGAGCGCATCGCAGCGAACGCCGACGTGTTCGACTTCCGTCTCGCCGACGAGGACGTGGCGGCTCTGGACGCCCTTGACGAGAACCTGGTCACCGGCTGGGATCCCACCGACGCGCCCTGATCGCGCGGCTACGGCTCAGGTGGTGCAGCCGGTCGGGAGGGCGGCGAGGAACTCGAGCTCGTCGGCCATCGACGCGCTCAGGTCGAGCAGGAGGTCCGGGATCTCCTCGTCGGTCCAACGGTGCCCGGCGATCACGTCGGTGACGTCGAACAGTGCCTTCGACAGCCGGTCGCGGGTTGCCTGGTACTCCTCGAGGTGCTCGAAGGTGTCGTCCCGGAGCACCTCGACGATCGCCCGGGACAACAGTTCGGCATCGCGCAGTGCGTCGGTGATGCCGTGCGCGGCCAGCGGGTCCTTGTAGTACCCGGCGTCCCCAACGAGCGCCCAGCCCGGTCCCCAGGATCGCCGGATGTGCCCGGGCCGTCCGTTGAACGTCCGCAGCGCGTCCGGCGGGGTCGCCGCAGCCAGCCGTTCGGCCAGGTCCGCGGACGACGCGGCGACGATCCGGGTCAGCGGCTCGATGCCGCCGCGTCCGATCCGGCGCCGTGACGAGCCGGCGAACACGCAGGTCAGGCCGTCGTTGGTCGGGAACGCGCCGGTCGCGGCGTATGGGCGCCAGTTCCACTCGTAGCCGTCGGTCTCCAGGCCGGTCCAGTACCCGTACGTCACAGCGCCGACGGACTCGCCCACCCGCTCGTACGGCGCACCGGCGGCGTCGGCGACCGTCGACCTGATGCCGTCGGCACCGACCACCACCCGGGCGGTCGCCGTGAACGGACTGCCGTCCCGGGTCCGCGCCACGATGCCGGTGACGGTACCGCGGCGGTCCCGCTGCAGACCCGTCACCGTGAGCCCGTACCGGACCTCCACACCGGCCTCCTGGGCGGCGTCGACCAGGATCGGGTCGAGGACTGTCCGCCGCGGTGCGTAGAACGCTTCCACCCCGTAGGTCGGCTTCAGCGTGATCGGCACCAGGTCGTCGGCGTACCGGAAAGTCGTACGCCGCACCGGCGGGGTGCCCGCGTCGATCACGCGATCCAGCAACCCCCATCGGGACAGCTGGAACACGCCGGCGCGCATCAGCGCGTGGGTGGACAGCGTGTCGGTGCCGTACCGGCTGCGGTCCACGAGCAGCACGCTGAGGCCCTCCCGGGCGAGCAGCATGGCGGTGGAGGCGCCGGCCGCACGAGCGCCGACGACCACGACGTCATACATGGGCATTGGTCTTTCTCCTGGTCATGATGTGGTCGGCGACGTACTCGGCGTCCTGGCCGACGCCGCCGATGGTGTTGGAGTTTCGGCGGTGCTGGAACCGCTGGCCGAGCGCGTACAGCCCGGGCACCGGCGTGCGGCCGCGGTACTGCCGGATCTCGCCGTGCAGGTCGAGCACGGGCAACCGCAGCCATGGGTACGACCGGCGATGACCCGTGGCCCAGATGACCGTGCGGAACCCCTCCGCCCGCAGGTCGATCTCGGGTACGCCGCCGGCCTCCACCGTCACGTGTGGATGGTGCGCGGGCGTGCCGAGGTGTCGGTCGATCGCACCGAGCAACCGGTGCAGCCGCCGGTCCGCAGCCGCGACGTTCGCGGACAGGTCGGTCGCCAGCCGGACCCGGTGGCCGTCGGCGGCGGTGAGCCGCCCGGTCAGCCGTACGCCGTGGGCCTGCAGCACCGACAGGTCGAGCGGTCGCGGGTCTGCGCCGCCGACGAGCTGCGCGGACGGCTCGCGCCGTGCGCGTCCGCGGTCAGGCATCTCGTCGATGGTCTTGTCGAGCATGCCGATGCGGTGCATCCACCAGTAGATGTCCCGGCCCCGGTACCGCCGCGGCAGCCGGGTGTGGCTGCCGACGGCGAGGGTGACCTCGCGCCCGGACGCCCGCAGCTCGTCCGCGAGCTGGACCCCGGTCGCGGAGGCACCGACGACCAGGACGCCGCCGTCCGGCAGGCCGGCCGGGTTGCGGTAGTCGCGCGGCACGACCTGGTGGACGTCCGGGGCGAGGTCGCGGGCCACCGCTGGTACGACTGGGCGGTCGCACCAGCCGGTGGCCACGACTACGGAGCCGGCGCGCCAGACGCCGTTGGCCGTCACGACCTCGAACCCCCCGTCCTTGCGCGTCACCCGGCGTACCGCGGTGTTCTCCTCGACGGGAGCGCCGAACGAGGCGGCGTACCCGTCGAGGTGCCGGACATGGTCCGCGGCGGCGGCGAACCCGTCCGGGTCCGGGCCGCGATAGACCTCACCCGGCAGGGTGTTGATCCAGTTCGGCGACAGCAGGTGGAGCGAGTCCCAGGTCTCGCTGCGCCAGCGCTCGCCGATCCGGCCGCGGTCCAGGACCACGTGGTCCCGGCCGCGGTCGATGAGGCACCGGCTCACGGCGAGGCCGGCCTGGCCGGCGCCGATCACAACGGTGTCGATGGTGCGCACAGGTGTTCCCCCAAGCAGTTTCAGTGGTTTCGGCGGTTCAGCCGGCGTCGACGTCGATCGACACGGGCACGCCGTTGGTGACGATGTCGAACACGGCGGAGCGGGCGCGCGATTGCTCCACAATGGACCTCAGTACATCGGCCGGGGCGTCGCCCTTGACGGTGA
>Ga0114129_10002405_pt1 | contig 25990 bp, 23 predicted proteins | sample RhiMetdeltSRZDD1_FD_80071 | JGI IMG/M metagenome (GOLD analysis project Ga0114129, IMG submission 80071) | Populus rhizosphere microbial communities from Tennessee, USA - Rhizosphere MetaG P. deltoides SRZDD1 (version 2) (version 2) | ecosystem: Host-associated > Plants > Roots > Rhizosphere >...
GGGCCCGCCGTCAGGATCGGCCAGAACCAGAAGAACAGGATGACCGAGGCCGCCACGTAGCCGACCGCGAGTGGCAGGAACGGCCTCGAACGTGACCCCATGACGTGCACCGCGGACAGATCCCGGAGCGCGTAGACGACGGCCAGGACGAAGAACGGCGTGATCGGCGCCGCGTAGAACAGGAACTGCGGCCGCGAGACCGCGAACCACGGCAGGTACAGCCCCACGACCGTCACGACGACGAACGCCGCGCGCCAGTCGCGCTTGCGCCACCACGCGTACGCGGTGTACGGGATCGCCAGGATCGCGCCCCAGAAGATCAGCGGGTTCCCCTGGGCGTAGATCACCTGCCGGATCCCGTCGGAGGCGAACGCGCCGTAGTAGTAGACCGGCCGCTTCAACACGATCCACTGCCACGCCGGCGAGAAGTACGCGTGCCAGGGCTGCCCCTGGTCGTTCAGCGCCTTGAGGTCGCGGTGGAACTCCCACGACTTCTGCTGCACCTCCACCCAGTGGTTGAGGTCCCAGTTGAAGTGGATGAACCACGGGATCCACGTCGCGAAGTACACGATCGCCGGTGTGACGGCGAGCGCGAGGACCAGCCCGAACCCTTCGGTCGTCAGCGTCCGCAGGAACGGCGACTTCGTTCCGAAACGCCTGCGCCGCACGACTTCCCAGCCGAACCCGAGAGCCGCGGCCGTCACGACGGCCGTGATGCCCGACCACTTGGTCGCCATCGCGGCGCCCCCCGCGGCCCCCGCCGCGAACCGGTATGGGCGCCACAGCGGCGCCGGCAGCCGTCGCCTGACCTTGGGCCGCGGTTGCGGCTCGGCACCGTCCACGGTGGCCATGCCGGCGCCGTCCCCGCCGGTTGCCACGGCGGTGCCGCTCCCGCCGGTGATCGGAGGGTGCGCGGCCTCGGCGGCTGCAGCGGTCGCGCGGGCGGTCCGCCGCTCGATCCATCTCCGGTCGAGCAGCAGGAACACGAAGACGAGGACACACCAGAACGCGACGAAGATATCGAGCGTGCCGGTGCGCGATTGGACCAGGTTCAGGCTCTCGGTCGCGAGCAGGACGCCGCCGGCGAACGTCCAGATCGGGCTCGCGAACAGCAGCTGGATGATCACGGCGAGCAGCACCACGGTCGCCGTGCCGGTCACGGCCGCGCCGGCCCGCCAGCCCATCGATTCGGTGCCGAACGCCAGCTCGCCGAACGCGATCATCCACTTGCCGAGCGGGGGATGGACCCACGCGCCGGTGTCCCACTCGTTGTCGCGCCAGAAGCGCTCGTCGGCGCTGTTGATGTCGCAGCGCTCGTTCGAGTAGTTGAGGAAGATGCAGGCGGACTTGGTGTAGTAGTACTCGTCGAAGACCCGGTGCTCGGGGTAGGCCAGGTGCACGAACCGGAGGTACCCCGCGATCGCCGCCACCGCCAGGATCGCCACCGTCGGCCGGTTGATCTTCGCGACGAACGCGTGCCATCGCAACGATCGCGTGCTGGGCTGATGGACGAACGACGGAGCGGGAGTGGGCCTGGTCAGGGTGGACATCCCGCCCGATGGTACGGCAGAGATCGCGTTCGGGAGGGGAGCGCGGGGCAGCATCCGGGACGGTCTTTCGGCCGAGCCGAAGGGTCCGTTCGGACGATGCGGCAGCTCCGGCCGAGCCGGGTTCAGCGCCGCGACGGCGGCCGGTCCCGGAGCCGGTACACGAACTGCACACCCTGGTACGCGTGGTCGATCGAGGCCGATTTGTTGTCCACCAGCCCGGCCTGCAGGCCGAACCCCTGCACCAGGTCGAACGACAGGTCGGTCGTCAAGCCGGAGGCCTTCTTCGGCCATGCCACCCACAGCCGGCCGGCCGGGTCGAGCGCCCGCATGAGCGCCGGGAACCGCCGCCGGAGCTGGGCCATCGTCCGCACGAACAGCAGCGACACGTCCAGGCTGCCCCGTGCCGCCGTGGTCAACTCGGTGGCGGTGGGCAGGGGGCCGAGCGAGAACCCGTCGGGAGGACCCACCACCAGGACGCGCGAGCCCTCGCGGATGCCGAGCTTGCGGGCGAGCGGGACGGCCGAGTAGTCCTTGTGCCCGGACGGCGTCACGGCGCCACTGTAGCGAGGCCCGGGAGGGCGGTTCCACGCCGCGGAGGCGCATGGGACCATCGGCGCATGAGCGGCCGCCTGTACGTCGTCGGCACCCCGATCGGCAACCTCGGAGACCTGTCCGAACGCGCCCGCGAGACCCTGTCCTCGGTCGACCTGGTCGCGGCCGAGGACACGCGGCGGACGGGCAAGCTGCTGGCGCACATCGGCGTCAAGGCGCGGATGGTCTCGCTGTTCGAAGGCAACGAGCCGCAGCGGATCGAGGAGATCCTGGACCGACTGCGCGAGGGCGATGCGGTCGCGCTCGTGTCGGACGCGGGGATGCCGGCGGTCTCCGACCCGGGGTTCCGTCTGCTGCGCGCCGCCGTGGACGCCGGGGTGGAGGTCAACGTGGTGCCCGGGCCGTCGGCGGTGACCGCGGCTCTCGTCGTTTCCGGGCTGCCGACCGATCGCTGGGTATTCGAGGGGTTCCTGCCGCGCCGAGCGGGCGACCGGCGGGCCCGGCTCCGCGCGCTGACCCGCGATCGCCGGACGGTCGTCCTCTTCGAATCGCCCGTGCGCGTCGTCTCGCTGCTGCGAGACATCCTCGTCGAGCTCGGGGACCGGCGGGCGGCGCTCGCGCGCGAGCTCACCAAGCTGCACGAGGAGGTCGTCCGGGGCCGGGTCTCCGAGGTCCTGGCCTCGGTGCTCGACGCCGAGCCGCGGGGCGAGATCGTCGTGGTGATCGAGGGCGCCGAGCCCGCGGAGGCCGACCTCGACGAGCTGGTCGAGGAGGCCCGGCGTCTGGTGGCCGACGGGATGCGCAAGCGCGAGGCCGCGGCCGCGGTGGCCCGGCGCAACGGCGGCTCGGCCAACGCGATCTACGACGCGCTGGTCCGACCGCCGGGCTGAGCGCCCTCCACCGCTAGGATGGCGCTCCCATGGGCCGAGACGTCTTCTACATCACGACGCCGATCTACTACCCGAACGACGTCCCGCACATCGGCCACGCGTACAACGCCGTCGCGACGGACTTCATCGCCCGCTATCACCGGCTGCGCGGCGAGGACGTGTTCCACCTGACCGGGACCGACGAACACGGCCTCAAGCTCCAGCGGGCGGCGGAGGCCGCCGGCATGGAGCCGCAGCGCTGGGTGGACGAGATGGAGCCGCGGTGGCGCGAGGTCTGGGCCCGCCTGGACATCGCCAACGACGACTACATCCGCACGACCGAGCCCCGGCACCGGCAAGCGGTCCAGCGGTTGCTCTCGGCCGTCCACGACAACGGCCGGGACGACATCTACCTGGGCACGTACGAGGGCCTGTACTGCGTGTCGTGCGAGCTGTACTACGCGGAGGACGAGCTCGTGAACGGCCTATGCCCGATCCACGAGCGGCCGGTCGAACGCGTCTCGCAGGACAACTACTTCTTCCGCCTGTCGGCCTACGCCGATCGCCTGCTCGAGCACTACGAGCACGAGCCCTCCCGGGTCGAACCCGAGACCCGCCGCAACGAGGTGCTCAGCCTGATCAAGGGCGGCCTGCTCGACTTCTCGATCAGCCGGACGAACTTCGACTGGGGGATCCCGCTGCCCTGGGACCCCACGCACGTGTGCTACGTCTGGTTCGACGCGCTGACCAACTACATCACGGCCGCCGGATATGGGAGCGACGAGCAGCGCTTCGGCTCGGTGTGGCCGGCGAACATCCACATGATCGGCAAGGACATCCTGCGCCAGCACGCGATCTACTGGCCGGCCATGCTCATGGCCGCCGGGATCGAGCCGCCGACGCAGGTCTGGGCCCACGGGTACCTCACGGTCGGCGGCAAGAAGATGTCCAAGACCAACCTCACGGGCATCCACCCGTTCGAGCTGATCGACCACTTCGGCGTGGACTCATACCGCTACAACTTCCTGCGCGACATCCAGTTCGGCCAGGACGGCAACTTCTCCTGGGAGTCGATGGTCGAGCGCCACAACGCGGATCTGGCCAACGGGCTCGGGAACCTCGCCAGCCGGATCCTGGCGATGCTGGCGTCGTCCTTCGACGGGGTGGTGCCGGATGCGAGCGGCCAGGAGGAGGACCTCCCGGCGGTGATCGAGGAGGCGCTCCGCCGCTACAACGAGCACATGTCCGCCGTGGCCCTGACTCCGGCCCTGGCGGCCGTGTGGGACGTCGTCGGGCGTGCCAACGGCTACCTCGTGGAGAAGGCGCCGTGGACGCTGGCCAAGGAGTCGTCCCGGCGCGACGAGCTCGCCGCGATCCTGTTCGCGTCGGCGGAGACCCTTCGGATCCTCGCCGTGCTGATCCGGCCGATCATGCCGGGGGCGGCGCAGCGCCTGTGGGAGCAGCTCGGTATCGGGGTGTCGCTTGCCGAACAACGCCTGCCCGCCGCCGCCCGTTGGGGCGGCCTGGAGCCGGGCACGAAGACCACGAAAGGGCAGGCGCTCTTCCCGCGGCTCGAGTCCTGAGTGAGGGTTCGCTCGGACGCGTTTCACGTGGGACCCATCTCCTCCACTAGCTATGGAGAGGGGGCCGCGCGCGCCGAGCGCTGCCGCGGAAGAGGTTCGAGCCCGAGTCGAGGATGGTCGGGCACCGGTACCGTGTCGGGAGCGTGAGCGAGCCGAACCCTGAACCGCCGATTCACAGCGCCGCCGTCGACACGCACTGCCACCTGTTCCTCCTGGACGGGGAGCCCGCCGAACGTGTTCGGGAGGCCAGGGAGGCGGGCGTCGAGACCCTGGTCTGCGTGGGGATCGACCCCGAGTCGAGCCGTCGGTCGCTCGAGCTTGCCCGAACGCTGCCGGGCGTCTACGCGACCGCCGGGATGCATCCGCACGACGCGAGCGGCTGGGACGAGCGCACCCGCACGGAGGTCGAGGACCTGCTCTCGGACGCGCTCGTGCTCGCGGTGGGCGAGTGCGGTCTCGACTTCTTCCGGATGCACTCGCCGAGGGAGGCGCAGGAGCGCGCGCTTGCGGACCAGGTTCGCATCGCCCGGGATCACGACCTTCCCCTCGTCGTCCACGTTCGCGAGGCCTGGCCCGAGATCCTTCGACTCCTCGATGAGGGTTCCGCCGGTCGCGTGGTCATCCATTGCTTCAGCGGTGACGAGGTCATGGCCCGGGCCTGTGTCGAACGCGGATGGTTCGTCTCGTTCGCCACCAACGTGACGTACCCGAAGAACGATCATCTGCGTCGCGCAGCGGCCGCGATCCCGCTCGACCGCATCCTGGTCGAGACCGACAGCCCGTTCCTCGCGCCGCAGCGGCTTCGAGGTCGCGACAACGCGCCCGCCAACGTGGTCGACGCGATCGAGGAGATCGCGCGGGCGCGCGACGAACCTGTGGACAACGTGAGGGAAACCACGGCGTCGAACGCGGAACGGGCTTTCCCGAGGCTCGGCCAGGCGCTCGGGGGCCTTCGGATTTCAAGTTTGCAGTAAGAGTTGAGGGTTTGATACGTTGCTGGCCGCACGTCGTTTCGGAGGCTTCGGTCCGGCTACGGCCGCCTTCCCCCCGGGGCCTTCTTCCGACAGGAGGAAGGATGCCGGTTCGACCGACCCGGGTCCGCAGGTTGCGGGCTCGAAAGGCGATGGGGAACGCGATGCTCGTGGGCGTCCTGATCGCCGCTGGGGTGACCTACGTCGCGATCCAGAAGACCGTGACGTTGGTGGTGAACCGCGGCCGGCCGGAGGCCGTTCGAACGATGAGTGCGAGCGTCGGGGAGCTCCTCGACGCGCAAGGGATCCTCGTCGGGTCCGGGGACGTGGTGACGCCGCCGCAGCAGACGGCGCTCGCGGACGGGATGACCGTCTTCGTCGAGCGAGGCGGCTTCGCCGGGATGATCGCCCCCGAGGTTGGACCCGAACACGATGTGGGGGTCTGGGTGATGGAAGGGGCGACCGCGCCGCTGGTGATGCTGGCGTCGCGGGACGCGGAGAACTGGTTCTCCGCGGACGGCCCGGGCGGGGCGTCGCACGTGGTGACGGCACGCGTCGAGGTACTGGGGAAGGACCACGACGTGATGACCAACGCCGGCACCGTGGGCGAGCTCCTCTCGGCCATGGGGATCGCACCCGACCGGGACGACCGCGTCCTTCCGTCACCCAAGACCCCCCTTCACGACGAGATGCGGGTCCGGTACGACCGCATCGCGATGCGGCTTCGGGACGTCCGCGTCCCGATCCCGCACACGACCTACACGAAGTACACCGACACCCTGGATCCCGGCGAGATCCGGATCGTCCGTCAGGGCGTCGACGGCGTGATGCTCGAGCACACGCGGGTGAGGGTCGTGAACGGCCGCGTGGTCGCGAGCCAGGTGCTCTCGCGCTCGGTCGTCACGGAGGCCGTGGCCACCCGCCGGCTCATGGGAGAGCAGGACGCGGCGGCGGCCGGCTCGCAGGTCGGCGAGGCGAGCTGGTACTCGTTCGCGCCGGGCAGCGGCCTGACGGCGGCCCATCCGTGGCTCCCGTTCGGTACGGTGGTCACCGTCACGAACCTCGAGAACGGCCAGACCGTTCGGGTGGTGATCAACGATCGGGGACCCTTCGGCGGGCGGATCATCGACCTCTCCAACGAGGCCTTCGCCCGCATCGCGCCGCTCTCCCAAGGCGTCGCCCAGGTCCGGCTCTCCTGGTGAGCTCGCGGGCGGCCTCGGCCGTTCCGCGCTGAAGGAGCTCGCGGCCGCCCACGGCATCCGGCCGACGAAGACCCGGGGACAGCACTTCCTCGCCGACCCGAACCTCGCCCGCGCGATCGTGGCCGACGCCGGCGTGGGGCCCGGCGACCGCGTCCTGGAGGTCGGCGCCGGGCTGGGCTCGCTCACCGTGGCGCTCGCCGAGGCGGGGTGCGGCGTCACGGCGCTCGAGATCGATCCGCGCGTCGCGGAGGTCCTGCGCGAGATCGTCTCCGGCTACCCGAACGTGGACGTGCGGGTGCAGGATGCGATGCGCGCCGACTGGGCGTCGCTGCTCGGCGCCGAACCGTGGGCGATGGTGTCCAACCTCCCGTACAACGTGTCGGTCCCGCTGCTGCTCGAGCTCCTGCAGACGGTCCCCGCGATCGAGCGCTACCTCGTGATGGTCCAGCGCGAGGTGGGCGAGCGGCTGGTCGCCGAGCCCGGGTCGCGGGCCTACGGCGCGGTGAGCGTTCGGGTGGCGTACCGGGCCGGGGCGCGGATCGTTCGCCGCGTCCCCGCCGACGTGTTCTGGCCGCGGCCCAACGTCGACTCGGTGCTGGTCCGGATGGAGCCGGGACCGCCGTCGGTGGGCGTCGACCCGATGGCCCTGTTCGCCGTCGTGGACGAGGGCTTCGCGGAGCGCCGCAAGACGATGGCCAACGCGCTGCGCCGGCTCGGGCTCTCGTCCGATCGCGCGAACGAGGTCCTTCACGACGCCGGCCTGGAGCCGGCCACCCGCGCCGAGCGTCTGTCGCTGGACGCCTTCGCCCGGGTGGCGACGGCGATGCTCGAGGGGGGCTGGTCGGCGTGAGCGCGGAGCCGATACGGGTGCTCGCCCACGCGAAGATCAACGTCTTCCTCCGCGTCCTGCGACGCCGGGAGGACGGGTATCACGAGATCCAGAGCCTGGTCTGCCCGATCTCGTTGGCCGACGAGGTCCGCGTTCGGCCGGCCGACCGGCTGCGGGTCGAGGTCGGCGGGCGGACCTCGGCGGTCGGGGGACTGAACCTCGCCCTGGTGGCCGCGCTCGCGCTGGCCGAGGGGTGCCCGGACGCCGGCGGCGCCCTGGTCGAGATCGACAAGCGGATCCCGGTCGCCGGCGGGCTCGGCGGCGGGAGCGCCGACGCCGCCGCGGCGCTGCGGGCGCTCAACGACCTGTGGGGATGCGGGGTCGACGCGGCCGCCCTCGAACGCGTCGCCGAGCGGATCGGCTCGGACGTGCCGGCGATGCTCCGGGACGAGCCGCTGCTGATCGGCGGCCGGGGCGAGCGGCTGGTCCCCGCCGAGGTCCGCACGTGTCATTGGGCGCTCGTGCGGTTCGGGTTCGGCGTGCGCTCGCCCGACGCGTATCGCTGGTGGGATATGGACGGGGAGCGAACGGGCCCGGACCCCGAGCCGCTGCTGACCGTGGCTTCCACCGGGGACACCGAGGCTCTGGGCGCGCATCTGTTCAACGACCTGGAGGCGCCCGTGTTCTCGCGCCACCCGGAGCTCGGAGCGGCCAAGCAGCGGCTGCTGGAGGCGGGGGCGCTCGGCGCCGTGATGAGCGGCAGCGGCTCCTCGGTGCTCGGGCTCGCCCGCGACGAGGCGCACGCCCTCGAGCTGGCGGGCGGCTTCGAGGATGCCGAACCCGTCGTGAGCCCGCCTCCCGACGCGGGATAATCGGTCCCGGTCCGGGGTCGTCTAACGGCAAGACGCGGGCCTTTGGAGCCCTCGATGGAGGTTCGACTCCTCCCCCCGGAACGAGCGTTGCCGGCCGGTCTTGCCATGGGACTCGACCCGCCGGTACAAAGGACGTCCGTCGACCGAGAGGAACCGGTGACCCCCTCCACACCACTCGCCGCGGTCGTGCTCGCCGCGGGCAAGGGCAAGCGGCTGAAGTCCGCGACGCCGAAGGTCCTGCATCCGATCTGTGGCCGGCCGGCGCTGTGGTGGGTCCTGCAGAACGTGCGCGCGGTTCGGCCGTCCACGATCGCGATCGTCGTGCACCACGGCGCCGACGAGGTCCGAGAGGCGGTCCGGTCATGGGGGACCACACCCGAGCCGACCTTCGTGGAGCAGGGGGACGCGCTCGGGACCGGACATGCGGTACTGGTGGCGGAGAAGGCCGTGGGCCGGGCCCGCGAGGTCCTGATCGCCAACGGCGACTTCGACCCCGTCTCCCCCGAGGACGTTCGAGCGCTGATCCACCTGCATCGACGACGCCGCGCGGCCGCGACGATGATCACCACCGAGCTGGAACGCCCGGGCACCTACTCGCGGATCGTCCGCGACGGCGACCGGCTCGTCTCGATCGTGGAGGGGACCGACGCGACCGCGTCGCAGCGCGCGATCCGGGAGGTCGGCACCAACTGGATCGCGTTCCGGCGCGACGACCTGTTCGGGGCGCTCCCGCTCGTCAGCCGCGAGAACACACAGGGCGAGTATTACCTGAACGACGTGTTCTCGATCCTGATCGACAAGGGGGAGCTCGTTTCCGTGCTGACCGTCGACACCGGCGGCGCGATGGGCATCAACTCGCGCGGCGACCTTGCGCGGACCACGCGCGTGATGCGCGACCGGATCAACGAGAAGCACCTGGCCAACGGCGTGACGCTGCTCGACCCCGACACGATCTACATCGACGCCGACGTGCGGATCGGCCCGGACACCGTGATCCATCCGATGACGTTCCTGTCGGGCTCGACCAGGATCGGCGCCGGATGCGAGATCGGCCCGGACACGCGCATCGCGGACTCGACCGTCGGCAAGGACGCGAGGGTCTCGTTCTCGGTGGTGCAGGGCTCCAAGATCGGACCGCGCGCCGAGGTGGGTCCGTACACCCACGTCCGGCCCGGGACGACCCTGCGGGCGGACGCCAAGGCGGGCGCGTTCGTCGAGGTCAAGGCCTCCGAGATCGGCCAGGGCGCCAAGGTCCCACACCTGGCGTACGTCGGCGACGCGACGGTCGGGCGGCGCGCGAACATCGGAGCCGGGACGGTCACGGTCAACTACGACGGCTACGCGAAGCACCGAACGCGGATCGGGGACGACGCGAGAGTGGGTTCGGATACGATGCTCGTGGCCCCGGTGAAGGTGGGGAAGGGAGCGGTGACGGGCGCGGGTTCGGTCATCACGTCCGACGTTCCGGCGGGCGCGCTCGCCGTCGAGCGTTCGGAGCAGCGCACCGTCAGGGGCTACCGCAAGCGCCGGGACGACGAGGCTCGGGCGAAGGCTTCGGCCGCCCAGGGGAAGCGCAAGGGGGCGCACTGACGTGGAGATCGTCACCAAGAAGCGGATGATGGTGTTCTCCGGAACGACGCATCCGGCCCTGTCCGAGGAGATCGCCGAGCACCTGGGCATCCCGATCGCGCCCTGCGTGATCCGGCGGTTCGGCTCGGGCGAGATCTACGTGCGCCCCGAGGACTCGGTGCGTGGCGCGGACGTGTTCGTGATCCAGACGCACGCCGACCCGGTCAACGAGTCGATCATGGAGCAGCTGATCCTGATCGACGCGATGAAGCGGGCCTCGGCCAAGCGGATCACCGCGGTCGTCCCGTACTACGGCTACGCGCGGCAGGACAAGAAGGTGCTCGCGCGCGAGCCGATCAGCGCCAAGCTCCTGGCCGACCTGCTGACCGCCGCGGGCTCGGACCGGGTCGTCTCGGTGGACCTGCACGCCGGGCAGATCCAGGGGTACTTCGACTTCCCGTTCGATCACCTGACCGCGCTGCCGGTGCTGTCGGGGTACCTGCAGAACGAGCTCGGGCTGCACGGGGACGACCTGGTGATCGTGTCGCCCGATGCGGGCCGGATCAAGACCGCCGAACGCCTGCGCGAATACCTCCACGCGGACCTGGCGTTCCTCTACAAGCGCCGCTCGCGCAAGGAGGCGCACAAGATCGAGGAGATGGCGGTGGTCGGCGAGGTCAACGGCCGTCCGTGCATCCTCGTGGACGACATGATCGACACGGCGGGAACCGTCGCCAAGGGCGCGGTGGCGCTCGCCCAGCAGGGCGCCGGCCCGATCTACGCGGCCGCGACCCACCCGGTGCTCTCGGGCAAGGCCGTGCAGAACCTCGAGGAGGCGCCGATCTCCGAGGTCGTCGTCACCAACACGATGCCGATCCCCGAGGAGAAGCGGTTCGGCAAGCTGAAGGTGCTGTCGATCGCCCCGCTGATCGCCGACGCGCTCCGGGCCGTGTTCGAGGAGAGCAGCGTCTCCGAGATCTTCCACGGCGAGAACCAGTAGCCGTTCCTACGGCGAGTACTGCTCCTCGATCTCCGTCACGACGCCGTCCTTCACGGTGACCCACCACTGGCTCTGGCCCCGGTAGATCAGGTCGCCGTCGGTGACGTCGCCCTGCTGCTCGATCGCCTGCGCGAACAGCGACAGGTCGCCGTCGAAGAACGTCTCGCAGCAGTGGTTCCAGTCGAGCAAACGCAGGTGGAGGTCGGGCGCGAGCGTCAGCGTTCGGAGCATCGGGTTGTCGTTGACGACGAAGTGGTCGTTCGGCACGTGGCCGGTGTCGCCCGTCGCCTCCTGGTAGGCCTGATCGGCCTCCTTGCCGGAGAGGAAGTACGCCAGGTCGAACTCGATCGTCCCGGCGTTCGAATCGACCGAGCGGACGTAGCCGAAGTGCCGCCCGTCCTCGAGCGTGGCGGAGGGCGAGGGTGACGTCGGGGCCTGGACGTGGCCGACCGAGCCGGTCGCGACGACCTGACCCGAAGCGTCGTACCCCTTCAGCTCCACCGGTCCGGTGGGCTCCAAGAGCAGCGCGAACGCGTTCAGGTTCGGGTCGATCTCGTCCGGCACGTCGAGAACGTCGGCCGAGACCGTCGAGTCCGAGGTGGTCGCCTCCACCCGCACGACGCCTTCGGGGACGGCGCCGAAGACGACGCGCTCGGCGTCGGGGCCGGAGCCGAAGATGAGGTCGGACGATTGGACGTCGTTCGAGGGCGCGAAGGCCGCCCCGGCCCCCATCGACTCCCCGGAGACCTCGAGGCTCAGGGCGCCTTTCTCGCGGGAGGCGATCAGCTGCCAGTCCTCGGCCCCGGCGGTCCCCTGGGTCAGGACGACCGAGGTCGCGCCGCCGCCGGACGGCTCGAACGTCATCGACGCGAACGCCGCGGACAGCGCGTCGCGTTCCTCGCCGGACGCATCGGGCGAGAAACCTACGCGGGCCTCGAACGTCCGGCCCGAAGCCGTCCACCCGGCACGCATGAACTCCCATCCCGGGTAGCAGGCGGACTCGGACGCGTCGACGTTCATCGGCTGGAGCTCGATAGGCCACGAGTTGGTCAGGTCGCCGAGAGAGGGCGGCTCCTCTTGCACGGTCATGAGCAGCGGGGAGGACTCGCCGGCGGCCGCCCGGCCCGGACACCCGAAGGTCTCGGGCTTCTCCGACGGGGCCAGCGCGAGGACGATCCGGGGGAGCGGGGATTCGCCCATCGTCGGGGATCCGTTGAGGGCGGCCGTGTCCGGGTCGATGAGATGCCACGTCTCGGGATAGGTGATCGTGATCCCGTTCATCGTTCCGGTGGTCTTCGGCCCCACGGCGGCGGGCTCCGGGCCGGTCTGTCCGGACAGGAGGCTCGTCGCGCCGACGACGATCCCGGCCACGACCGCGAGCCCGGCCAGCGCGACCGCGCCGCCGAACACCGCCTGCCGGCGCCGCGCCGACCGATGGAGTCCCTCGGGTGCCGTCGCACGCGTTGGCACGCGACGGGCGTCGTCGTGGAACACCTCCCGCAGGTCGCGTTCGAGATCGTTCACGTGTCCTCACTCCTCGGGATCCGTTCGCGAAGGGTTTCCATCGCACGGGCGACCATCGAGCGCACGGCAGCCGCAGAGCACCCGAGCGCCTCGCCCGCCTGCTGTTCGGACAGGTCGGCGTAGTAGCGCAGCACCACCGCCGCCCGTTGTCTCGCCGGTAGTGCCGAGAGCGCGGTCCGGAGCTCGTCGCGCCTGCCGTGGTCCGGCTCGTCGACCGGCGCCGGACGGCCCGTCAGGCCGCGCACGTACGCGGCCTCGACCTTCCGGCGGCGGAAGTGCGACGTGCACGCGTTCACCACCGCTCGGCGCAGGTAGGCATCGAACGCCTCGGGTTGCCGCAGGTGCCGGAACCGGCCCACGGAACGCAGGAAGGCGTCGTGCGCGATGTCCTGGGCCAGGTCCGGGTCACCGGTGATGAGGGCGGCCAGCCGGACGGCGCCAGGTGTGTGCCGGATGTACAGGTCGTCGAGGTCTGCGCGATCGCTCACCGCGGAGCGGACGATACCGGTGCTCTGGCTCATATCTCCTCAGACGCGCGAGCAACCGGCCTCATAGCGGCTCCTGGGGATCTCCTGCGGGCTACTGCTCGAGCCCGGGCCACCCTCCGTGACATTCGTCGTACGACTGCGCGTCCTGAGTTCCGTAGCGGAAATTGGCGCCCCCGCCCTCGTCGATGTTGACGGCGATGCAATACACCGACCCAACCGATCCGTTGGGTCCGACGGTCGCCGACGCGAGGACGACGTTCCAGCCAGACAGACCCGTGACCTCGGAGCCACCCGCGCGGGCCACACCTCGAACGCTCACTTGCCCGTCCGCGAGCTCTCCGTCGTTCCAGCGGATGAAGGGATCGAGCTTCAGCGATAGGTCCCCGTTCAACCTCGAAAGCGACCCCTGATGCCCAGCCGCGTAGTCCTGGATCGCGTCACGAGCATTGCGCAGCCGTTCCCAGACCACGTCGATCTCGTTGGTGGGACCGGGCGGCTCGGGGTTGTCGCGGATGATGTCCTCTCGTCCCAGTTCGTCACCGCTCGCGTCATACGCGACCAGTTGGCCCTCCAGTGCCACGTGCGAGGGAACGATGACCAGGCCGATCTGCGGGATCCCGAGCGATGCATCCGGCACCGGATAGAGCCCGCCGTCGATCCGTTCGCCGCTGGCCGCCTCGAACTCGATGCGTGTGACCGCATCCGAGGCGAGCGACGTGATATCGCTCGGCTCATCACTTCCCGAGCCATAGCCGTCGAGCTTGAAGTCGCCCTTCAGCGGCTGGAGGCAGCACCCGCTCCCGCCACCACCATGTGTGAAGCTGAAACCAAGCCCCGTCCCATCGTTCGTTGGTTCGAGGTAGAGCTCCCAGGACCCGCCCTCGGGGTCGGTTCCGGTCGCGACCGTGACGCGGGCGCCCGTCTGGAAGTAGGAGTTCAACGGGTTGCCCTGTAGGTCGTACAGGAGGGTGGTCACTCGATCGCCTGTCGTGCCTTCGACGATGCCCCAAACGGCCTGGTGATCCTCCACGCCCAGCGTCTGGGGAAGGCGTATCAGCGATGCCGGGTAGGTTCTGCCCTCGACCGTTTGCAGTTCGGCCTTCGTGGCCGCGCTCGACACGTCGCCCCATACCACGCCGCCCCACGCGTCGAGGTTTATGGTGACGCCCTCGTCCGCCACGGGGATGTCGCGCCCGATCTGCCCGCCTCCGGCGAGCCGGCTCCCCGCCGGCCCCGCGATCCCGAGCCAGGCCGATCCGTTCTCGCGGTAGCCGTACAGTGCCACCGGTCCCACCGGCGAATCCGCCGAGTCGAGGACCAGGTTCGCGCTCCCGAGGAAGTCTTCGGTCATCGGTTCGCCGGACGTCACCAGGCTCCCGAACGCCTTTGCCAGCGCGTTGCGATCGTCTGCGCTCGCATCGGGCGCGAGGGACGCCGTTGCGATCAGGTCGTCCCCCTCAGGGGTCTGCCATGCCGCGCTGGCGACGTCACAACCGCTCGTCGTGGTGTCGAGCTCGACCGGCCACATCCTCGGTTGATCGACCCACTCGACGACGCCGCCGAGCACCGTCATGACGACCCCTCCGGCTGGTACCTTCGCCGGATCCCCGCCGCAGTCGAACGTCTCGAGGCCAGGATCGAAGTTCGAGATCTGGAACCGAGGACCGTCTCGGCCTCCGAGCTCGAGCAGGTACCAACCGGACGGGTAGCTCAACGCAGCGTGTGGCAACACGACCGATCGCAAACCCCGGCCCTCCGGTGGTCCGATGGGCTTCGGCTCGTGTCCAGAGGATGTGAGCGCCGAGATTCCGGCGATCGACGCGACCACCAGCGCCACGCCGAGAACGACCGACGCCGTCACGGTCGCCAGCTGACGCCGCCTGGCCCGCCTCACCAGCGTCGACGCAGGTTCGGCCGAGATCGAAGCGTCCCGGGCCTTCAGTTCGAAGAGCTCGCGCAGGTCCCGTTCGAGGTCGTTCATCTCATCTCGCTTCCGATGCGGGCCCGGAGCGTGTCCATCGCCCGGGCGGTCAACGACTTGGCCGCAGCTGGGGAGCACCGGAGGACCTCGGCGGTCTCGCGCTCCGACAGGTCCTCGTAGAAGCGCAGGACGATCGCGGCCCGCTGACGCGGCGTGAGTTCGCCGAGCGCGCGCCATAGGTCCTCGCGGATACCCACGTCCGGCATGGGTGCGGACGACTCGGCCTGGGATCCGGCGCGCTGCAGGTACGCGCGCTCGAGGCGCCGCCGCCGCAGTGACGACGTGTGCAGGTTCACCATCGTCCTTCGCAGGTACGCCTCGAACGCATCCGGCACGCGAAGGTGCCCGAACCTGCCGATCACCCGGACGAAGGCGTCGTGGACGAGGTCCTCGGCACGAGCGCGATCTCCGGTGAGGAGGAACGCGAACCTTCCCGCCGCGGGCGCGTGGCGCCGGTAGAGCTCGGCGATCTGGCCGCTCGCGTCTTCCATCCCTCGGGCTTCGCTCACGAGGATCCCCACACTAGGAAGACGCTCGAGGGAGGCGTTCGGTGTCGTGCCTGGACGTATCCCGGCAGCGTGTTGGTACCATGACCAGCCCGAACCCCGACACCTCGAAGGACCCAGATCATGGCCGAAGTCAAGCTCGTCGCCGAGCCCAGGGAAGGCACCGGCAAGGGCGTCGCCCGTAAGCTGCGGGCCGCCGGTCGCGTGCCCGCCGTGCTGTACGGCGGCGGGCTGGACTCGACCCCGGTGTCGGTGGACTCGAAGGACCTGTTCCACGTCCTGCACACCGGCGCCGGCTACAACGTCCTTGTCGACCTCAAGCTCGACGGCACCGACCACCTGGTCATCCCTCGAGACGTCCAGCGTGATCACATCCACGGCCGGTTCATCCACCTGGACCTACTGGCCGTGCGGCGCGACGAGACGATCCGCCTCAACATCCCGGTGCGGATCGTGGGCGAGTCCGTGGGCGTCAAGGCCGGCGGCGTGGTCGAACACCACCTGTGGGAGATCGAAGTCGAGTGTCTGCCGCAGGACGTTCCCGATGCCGTCGAGGCGGACATCTCCGCGCTCGAGATCGGCATGGGCCTGCGCGTGAGCGACCTCCAGGCACCGTCCGGCGTGACCTTCATCACCAGCGAGGAGGAGTCCGTCGTCGCGGTCGCCCAGCCCCAGATGGCCGTGGAGCTCGAGGAGGAGGCCGCCGAGGGCGAGGAGGGCGTCGAGGGCGAGGCCGCCGAGGGCGAGGAGGGCGCCGAGGGTGGCGCCGCCGAGGGCGAAGGCGAAGGGGCCGGAGCCGAAGAGTCCTCCGAGGGCTAGTCGCTCTCGCCGTCATGACCTGGCTCGTCGCTGGGCTCGGCAACCCCGGCGAGCGATACGCGAACACCCGGCACAACCTGGGCTACCGCGTCGTCGACGAGCTGTCTTCGCGCGAGCGTGAGCGGTTCCGCAAGACGCGGTTCGTCGCGGCCGACACGGCCGAGATCCGGTACGGGGGCGAACGCATCGTCCTGGCCAAGGCGCGCTCCTTCATGAACGAGAGCGGGCCGCCGATCGCCTCGCTGGTGCGAAAGCACGGCGTCGATCCCGACCACGTGATCGCCGTGCACGACGAGATCGATCTCGCCTTCGGCGCGCTGCGCGTCAAGGCGGGCGGTTCGACGGCCGGCCACAACGGGCTGCGATCGCTCGAGCGGGCGCTCCGAACCCCCGACTTCTTCCGCGTGCGACTGGGCGTGGGCAGGCCTCCCGGCCGGCAGGATCCGGGCGACTACGTCCTGGATCCGTTCCCCAGGCGGGACGAGGCCGAGGTGGCCGCGCTGGTGAACGACGGAGCCGACGCCGTCCTGTCGTTGTTGAGCGAGGGCCTGCAGGTCACCCAGGACCGATACAATCGTTCGGCGCCGCGCGAACGCTGAGCGCGTCGCGCTGAAGACGAAACCGCAGCTCAAGGCCTCGTTCGGCCGAACGGGGCCTGTTCGTATTGTCTCGGACACGCAGGGAGGCCGGTTGCTGGAGACGGCGCTCGACACGCTCATCGGGTCGGCGGCATTCGAACGCGTGCTGCTCGATCGCTCCAGACCGGTGCTCGCACGCGCCGACGCCGGGCAGGACTTCCTGGTGGCCGCGCTGTCGCGGGCGATCGACGCGCCCGTCCTGCTGGTCGCCTCCGGGCCTCGGGAGGCCGAGCAGCTGGCCCGTGGTGTCGAGGCGTGGCTCGGCCCGGACGGGTCGGCGCTGCTTCCCTCGTGGGAGGCGCTGCCGTATGAGGGGATCGGTCCCTCGCCCGAGGTCTCGGCGCGCCGGGCGGACGCCGTCCGGCGGCTGAAGGCGGCGAAAGGCCCGTTCGTCCTTGTCGCGCCGGCGCTCGCCGCGATGCAGGGGCTGATCCCCACGCTCGGAGAGATCCCGCCGATCGAGCTCGTCAAGGGCATCGAGCTGCCCCCGGACGCGCTGGCCGATCGGCTGGTGGCACTCGGCTACGGGCGCACCGGTGTCGTGCAGCATCGCGGCGAGTTCGCGGTCCGTGGTGGCGTGGTGGACGTGTTCCCCGGGATCGCGCGTCGCCCGGCGCGACTCGAGTACTGGGGGGACGAGATCGAGTCGCTGCGGGAGTTCGTCCCGTCCTCACAGCTGTCCTCGGGCCCCCTCGTCCGCCTGGCGATCCCCGCGGTTCGCGAGCTGGTGCCCGACGATGTGCTGGCGGCGCGCGCCCGCGAGCTCGCCCCCCGGCATCTCGACCGGTTCCGCGACGGGCTCGAACGGCTCGGCGAGGGGCTGGTCGCCGAGGGTGTGGAGTCGCTCGCGCCGCTCCTGTTCGACCGGATGCCGCTGGCGGCGGAGCTGCTTCCCGAGGGCTCGTGGGTCGCGGTGGCCGACGCGCGGCGCACGTTCGACCGCGCGAACCGAACGTTCGAGGACGCGAACGCGCTTGCCGAGGCCTCCAACTGGCCCGGGCCCGCGGCGGTTCATCCGCTCGAGGAGGCCATTGAAGGACGCGTTCGGCTGCACCTCACGGGATTCACCGAGGGGACCGATCTCGGGATCGAGGGGTGGGGGACCGCACAGGGCAACCCCGACGAGCTCGCCCGCCGGGCCGGCGAGCTGGGCGAGCGCGGCTACCGGATCCTGCTGACCGCGCGCGCACACGGCTCGCTGGAACGCATCCGCGAGTTCGTGGCGCTGCCCGAGGTCGAGACGGCGGAGGTCGGGCTCGAGGCCGGGTTCGTGTTCCCGGCCGGCCGGCTCGCCATAGCGACCGAGGAGGACCTGTTCGGCTCGCGGCGGCACACGCGCGAGGCGCCCCGGTTCACCAAGCGCACGACCGACGCGATCGCCGACGAGCTCGAGATCGGGGACTTCGCCGTGCACCGCATCCACGGTGTGGGCCGGTACATCGGCGTCCAGCGCAGGGCGATCGGCGGCTCCGAGCGCGACTACATGGTGCTCGAGTACGCCGCGGGCGATCGCCTCTCGGTCCCGACCGACCAGGTCGGGATGGTGGCGCGGTACCTTGGCGGCGAGTCGCCGCGCCTGTCGCGGCTGGGGACCGGCGACTGGGCGCGGACCACGAAGCGCGTGAAGCGCGCCGTCAAGGACATGGCGGGCGAGCTGGTGCGCCTGTACTCGGTGCGGATGTCGGTGGAGCGTCCGCCGTACGGCCCGGACACGCCGTGGCAGATGGAGCTGGAGGACGCGTTCCCGCACGAGGAGACCGGGGACCAGCTGACCGCGATCGAGGAGGTCAAGGCCGACCTCGCTCGGCCCCGGCCGATGGACCGGCTGATCTGCGGGGACGTGGGGTTCGGCAAGACCGAGATCGCGGTGCGGGCCGCGTTCAAGGCGGTGATGGACGGCAAGCAGGTGGCGGTCCTGGTCCCCACGACCCTGTTGGCCGAACAGCACCTCATCACGTTCTCCGAGCGCTACGCCCCCTTCCCCGTCAAGGTCGCGATGCTCTCGCGCTTCGTCGCGAAGGCCGAACAGGACAGGGTGATCGACGACCTTCGGCGCGGCGCGGTGGACGTCGTGATCGGGACGCACCGGCTGCTGTCCAGGGACGTGGGGTTCAAGGACCTCGGCCTGGTCGTGGTGGACGAGGAGCAGCGGTTCGGCGTCGCGCACAAGGAGCGCCTGAAGAAGCTCCGCGCGCAGGTCGATGTGCTCACGATGTCGGCCACCCCGATCCCGCGGACGCTGGAGATGGCGCTCACCGGGATCCGCGACATGTCGACGGTCGACACGCCGCCGGAGGATCGCCAGCCGGTGCTGACCTACGTCGGGCAGTACGACGAGGGTCTCGCGCTCGGTGCGGTCCGGCGCGAGCTGCTGCGCGAGGGCCAGGTGTTCTGGGTCCACAACCGCGTCGCCACGATCGAGCGCCAGGCCGCGTGGCTGCAGGAGCAGGTCCCCGACGCGCGCATCGTCGTCGCGCACGGCCAGATGGACGAGGACCTGCTCGAGCGCCGGATGATGCGGTTCTGGGACCGCGACGCCGACGTGCTGGTCTCGACGGTCATCATCGAGTCCGGCCTGGACGTGCCGAACGCCAACACGCTGGTGGTCGACGCGGCGAACCTGCTGGGCCTGTCGCAGATGTACCAGCTGCGCGGACGCGTGGGCCGGAGCTACGAGCGCGCGTTCGCGTACTTCTTCTTCCCGCCGCAGCGCGAGCTGACCGAGGAGGCGCACGAGCGGCTCACCACGATCGCGCGGCATCAAGCGCTCGGCAGCGGGTTCCAGATCGCGCTGCGCGATCTGGAGATCCGCGGCGCGGGCAACGTGCTCGGCGCCGAGCAGCACGGGCACATCGCGGCGGTCGGGTTCGACACGTACGCGCGGCTCCTGCAGGAGTCGGTGGCGGAGATGAAGGGCGAGCGGCTGCCGGAGGACAAGGAGATCCGGATCGACCTGCCGGTGCGGGCCTTCGTCCCGCCCGGGTGGCTCGAGCAGGAGAGCCTGCGCCTGGACCTGTACCGGCGGATCTCCTCTGCCGGCGACCACGAGCTGCTCGAACGCGTTCGGGACGAGACGGTCGACCGCTACGGACAGCTGCCCGAGGAGGTGCAGACGCTGTTCGCGGTGGCGTCCCTGCGGCTCACGTGCGCCCGCCTGGGCGTCGAGGAGGTCTCGACGTACCGGCAGCAGGTGCGGATCAAGCCGCTGGCGCTGCAAGAGCGGTTCGCGTTGGACCTGGGGGAGCGCGTTCCGGGGGCCGGGTACCTGCCGACGACCTCGACGCTGAATCTGGAGATGGGCCGCACGCCCGGGGCGGAGCTGCCCGGGGCGGTGGAGGAGTCGCTCCGGCTCGCCGTCGGCCAGCCGGACGCCCCAGAGACCGGCTCCGGTGCGGTGGTTGCTACGATGCCCGAGTGACCCCGTCCTTGCGTCGCCGGCCCCTGCGTGCGCTGGTGCTCGTCGTCGCGCTCGCCGCGTGCGCCCAGTCCTCGAGCTCGGTCGCCGCGTCGGTCGGCGAGAGCGAGATCTCCGTCGATCGGCTGCAGACCGATGTCGACCTGTACGGCTTCCTCACCGCGATCTCGGGTCAGCCCTGCGGGCAGCCCGTACAGGGAGAGACGAACGAGTCGGCCTGCGCGCGGTTCGCGCTCGGCAACGACATCCGCGAGGAGCTCGCCAAGACCTACGCGGAGCAGCACGACATCACGATCAAGGACGGGGACGTACAGGCCGCGATGACGCAACTCGAGACGGGTCTGGGCGGCGCCGAGGGACTGAAGAAGCAGCTCGACGATGCAGGCGTCACCCGAGTGCAGCTGGAGAGCCTCGCGGAGAGACTCATCCTGGTCAGCGCGGTCCAGACCGCTGTCGTCGAGGAGCGCCTGGACGACCAGACCCTCCGGCAGGCGTACGAGAACCAACTCGCGACGTTCACCACCGTCGAGGTGGCACACATCCTGGTCAAGGACCGGGCCGAGGCCGAGCGGATCGCGCGCGAGGTCACGCCGCAGACCTTCGCGGCCACCGCCAAGAAGGAGTCGATCGACACGGGTTCGGCGGCCAACGGGGGCAGCCTCGGGCCCATGTCCGAGGCCGACTTCCGTATGCAGTTCGATCCCGACTTCGTGAACGCCGCGCTCGACCTGCAGCCGGGCGAGATCTCGGGGCCGGTGCACACGCAGTTCGGGTGGCACATCATCTACCTCAAGACCAAGAATGTGCCGGCGTTCGACGAGGTGCGCGAACAGCTCCGGTCGACCCAGGGGGGCTCGGTGTTCAACGACTGGTTCGCCGAGCAGATCGAGGCCACCACGGTGGACGTCAACCCGCGGTTCGGCCGGTTCGACTCCAAGACCGGTCAGGTCCTGCCGGTGCGCAGCACCGGTGAGACAGGATCGACCGGCGGCACGGGCTCCAGGGGTTCGGCTCCGAACCCGTGACCGAGCCCGACGACCTGCTGTCCCACGTCCCCGAGGGCCCCGTCCCGTCATCGCAGGCCGGCGAGCGGCTCCTCGATCTCGTCCGCGTGATGGCGCGGTTGCGCGGTCCGGGCGGGTGCCCGTGGGATCGCGAGCAGACGCATGCCTCGCTGGCTCGCCACTTGCTCGAGGAGACGCACGAGGTGCTCGACGCGATCGAGGCCGACGACGGCGAGCGGCTACGGGAGGAGCTCGGCGACGTGCTGCTCCAGGTCGTGTTCCACTCGCAGATGGCGGCCGACGAGGCCGCGTGGGACGTGGACGACGTGGCGCAGGGGATCGTCGAGAAGCTGATCCGCCGCCACCCCCACGTGTTCGGCGAGGTTGAGGTCGCCGGGGCCGACGAGGTGCTGATCAACTGGGAGCGCATCAAGGCGGAGGAGAAAGGCGAGAAGCCGCTCGAGGACGACATCCCCGCGACCCTGCCCGCGCTCGCGCGAGCTTCCAAGGTGCAGCGGCGTGCGGCCGGTTGGGGGTTCGAGTGGCGGAGTTCCGCCTCCGCGCTCGAGGCCCTGAAGGAGGAGGTCGGCGAGCTCGAGTCGCATACCGACGCCGAGAACGCGGAACAGGAGATCGGCGACGTGCTGTTCGCGACGGTCGCCGTCGCCCGAAAGCTCGGCGTCGACCCCGAGAGCGCGCTTCGCCGGACGATCGGCGGGTTCGCCGAACGCTACGACCGGTTCCGCGCGACCATGGAAGCACGCGGCGTCGTGCTCGACGAGCTGTCCGAAGACGAGGTCCGGGCCTTGTTCCGCGAGGCCCGGGCGTGACCGAAGCCGGCGAACGCGTCGCGGCGTTCCAGCGGACGCTCGCCCAGCGCCTGTCGACCCGAACGCTCCCGACCGCGTTCGGCACCGCGTACTTCCACGACGGGTTCCCCCGCCGGTACGACAGCAACTACGTGTGGGTCGACGCGCCGCTGGGGGGCGTGAGCGCGCTGATGCTTGCCGCGGAGGCGGATCGGGCCCAGGCAGAGCTCGGACACCGGCAGCTCTCGTACGTGGCAGACGGATCGGACACGCGGCGGCTCGCTCCGGAGCTGATGTCCGTCGGCTACCGGGGCGAGCGTCTGCTGACGATGCTGCAGACGCGCGACCCCGACGCATGGAACGACGACCTGGCCGAGGAGGTCGGCGCGGGCGACATCGGGACCTTCCTCGTGCGGGTGAACCGCGAGGCGGACGGCGGGATGCACGCGGCCGACGCCGAGATGCTCTCGTCCTTCCGCCACGTGCTGGCCGAACGCGCGGCAGCGCGTTTCTTCGTCGTTCGGGACGGCGGCGAGATCGTGGCGATCGCCGAGGTGTACACGATCGGGGACGTCGCGCAGGTCGAGGCGGTCTACACGCTACAGGCGTACCGGGGACGTGGGTTCGGACGCGCGGTGGTGCTGGCCGGATCGAGGGCGGCTCGCGACGCCGGGGCCGACCTGGTCTTCCTGGACGCCGACGACGAGGACTGGCCGAAGGAGCTGTACGGCAAGCTGGGGTTCGACGAACTCGGGCGGTTCTGGTCGTTCGTGAAGTCGCCCGACTGAGCTAGCGCGCGTACACGGCCAGGTTCCACACGACCCGGCGTCGCTCGTACGCGACCCGGCGGAACCCGGCCCGGCGGACGCGCTCGTCGATCGTGTCCAGGTCGTGCACGAACGTGCGGAAGCTGCCGAACTTCTTCGGTCGCAGCGCGTACCACCCGTTCCAGAACCCGTTCAGGGCGCGGTTGAACGCACCGGTCGCGCCGTCGGAGACGGGCGCCGTCAACGCGAAGACGCTTCCGGCAGCCGTCAGCGTCCGGTTCAGGAGGCCGTCGGCGTTCGGGTAGCAACACACGACGCGGTTGAGCACGACGACGTCGGCGGACGGCAGCTCGAAACGCGAGCCGTCCCCCACATCGAAGGTGGTGCGGTCGGCGAACCCTCGCCTCGCGGCCAGCTCCCGCGCGTGGTCGATCGCCTTGGGCGACAGGTCGAACCCCGTCGCCGAGCTGGCCCCCCGGGCCAGCGCTTCGATCGCCAGGTCGCCGATCCCGCAACCCACGTCGAGCACGGTGCGGTCGACAAGACCCGCATGCTCGAGCGCGTCCACCAGCGGGGCCGTGACGCCGACCGGCCGACCCTTGCGCACTCGGCGATCCCAGTTGTCGACCCAGTCGTCGAAGCAGCAGCGGTCGTTCGCGCGGTCCTCGGGCTCACTCACCGTCCGACGATATCCAACTGCCCCGGATGAGCGGAAGCCGAGCATGCGGGCCGTAGGATGATGGCCCCCATGTCTCTGATCGAAGCCGTGATCGCCCGCGAGGTCCTGGACTCCCGCGGGAACCCGACCATCGAGGTGGATGCCGTGCTGGTCGACGGCGGGTTCGGGCGCGCCGTCGTGCCTTCCGGTGCCTCCACCGGCGAGCATGAGGCGCTCGAGCTTCGCGACGGCGACCCCAAGCGGTTCGGCGGCAAGGGCGTCCTGCAGGCGGTCACCAACGTGAACGAGGTGATCGGGCCGGCGCTCGAGGGCCTGGACGCCTACGACCAGCGTGAGCTCGACCGGCGCCTGCTCGCCCTCGACGGCACCGCAGACAAGTCGAACCTGGGCGCCAACACGCTGCTGGGCGTGTCGCTCTCGGTCGTTCACGCGGCCGCGGACTCCCTCGGCCTGCCCCTGTATCGCGCCCTCGGCGGACCGAATGCGCACGTCCTTCCGCTGCCGCTCATGAACGTGATCAACGGTGGCGCGCACGCCGACAACGAGCTCGAGCTCCAGGAGTTCATGCTCGCGCCGGTGGGAGCGGCGTCGTTCTCCGAGGCCGTGCGGTGGTGTTCGGAGATCTACCACACGCTCCGCACCGACCTGCACGCGCGCGAGCTGTCGACGGGCGTCGGCGACGAAGGCGGGTTCGCGCCCGAGCTCGGCACGGCGGCCGAGGCCCTCGAGCTGCTGGTCGAGGCGATCGAGAAGACCGGCCTGGAGGCCGGCGACGAGGTCGCGCTCGCGATGGATCCGGCGTGCTCCGAGTTGTACCGGGACGGCGCCTACTACCTTGAGGGGACCGAAAAGGCCTCGAGCGACATGGTCGCGTATTGGGCGGGATTGCTCGACGCGTTCCCGATCGTCTCGATCGAGGACGGCCTGGCCGAGGACGACTGGGAGGGATGGGCCGCGCTCACCGGGGAGCTGGGGTCGAGGTGCCAGCTCGTGGGCGACGACATCTTCGTCACGAACCTGGACCGTCTGGCCCGCGGGATCCGCGAGCGCGTCGGCACCGCGATCCTGGTCAAGCCGAACCAGTGCGGCACGCTCACCGAGACCCTGGACACGATCGAGCTCGCCGCGCGAAACGGCTACGGGCAGATCGTGAGCCACCGCTCGGGCGAGACCGAGGACACGACGATCGCCGACCTGTCGGTCGCGACCAACGCCGGCCAGATCAAGACCGGCGCGCCCGCGCGCGGCGAGCGCACCGCCAAGTACAACCGGCTGCTGCGCATCGAGGAGGAGCTTGGGGAGCAGGCTCGGTACCTGGGCGGCGCCGCGATCAGGCGGAGCGCCGAGTGAGCGCGACCACGACGCGCCCCCGGACGACGCCACGCGCCCGCCTGGAACGCACGCGCCCGAGGCTCACCGGCCGAGCCGCCGTTCTGCTGATCGCGATCGCGCTGCTGGTGGTCATGGCGCTCGTGCCGATCGGCCGCTTCCTGGACCAGCGGGCCGCGATCGCGGACCTTGAGCAACGGGCCGCCCGGCTGGAGGACCGCAACGCGGACCTGCGCGCCGAGATCTCCAAGCTCCACGACCCGGCGGAGCTCGAGAAGCTCGCCCGCGAGTGCCTGGGGATGGTGGCGCCCGGCGAGGTGGCGTTCGTCACGCCCGGCGAGGTGCCCGCCCGGGCGGACTGCTAGCCGGCTGTCCCGCGGGCGCGCCGGATCTGCTCGGCGTGATCGAACGCGTGGTCCGCGTAGATCTCGAGCCAGTCGTCCATCGAGTAGGGGCCGCTCTCGCTGTGCGTGCCGGCGCGACTCCAGTCCTCGTCCGCGAGCTGGTCGAGGAGCTCGACGGTCGAGGCCCGCACGGCTCGGAACACGGCGAGCGAGCCGTCGATAGGCCGGTCGTAGTGCAGGCGCCGGGCGAACTGCCCCTCGTCGTAGCCCTGGATGAGCGGGTCGTCCTCGGCCAGGAGGGTTCGAACGCGAACATACGAGTTCGACTCCGAGTCGGCGAGGTGATGCACGACCATCCGGGCCGACCATTCGCCTTCCCCGGACACGGCGTCGAGCTCGGCCTCGCCCGCTCCCGCCAGGGCGGAATCGACCTCGCCGGCACCCGCCTTGTAGCGCTCGAGCAGCTCCGCCCGCCGGTCGGCATCCATGATGTCGGCATCCTATCCGGCCTCGTATTGACGGCCCAAACGAGCCGATGGGAGACTGGGAAATTCCGGGTTCACCGGAAGAGGAACGGAGGAGTCCTGGCAGATCTCGAGGTCGGCGCGGTCATCGACGGGACCGTCAGCCGCATCACCCCATACGGCGCCTTCCTGACCCTGGAGGGCGGGAAGATGGGGCTGGTGCACA
>Ga0114129_10002406_pt1 | contig 25989 bp, 23 predicted proteins | sample RhiMetdeltSRZDD1_FD_80071 | JGI IMG/M metagenome (GOLD analysis project Ga0114129, IMG submission 80071) | Populus rhizosphere microbial communities from Tennessee, USA - Rhizosphere MetaG P. deltoides SRZDD1 (version 2) (version 2) | ecosystem: Host-associated > Plants > Roots > Rhizosphere >...
CTGCGGCCGCATCGCGACGCAGGGTTCGTGCTGAAGGCGGACAAGCTCGACGATCGTCTGTTGATTCACAACTACGGGCACGGTGGCGCCGGCATGTCGCTCGCGTGGGGCACCGGGTTGATGGCGGCGGAGATCGCGACCGGTCATCAGGCGCGAAAGGCGGCCGTGATCGGTTGTGGGTCGGTGGGACTCACGTCCGCGCGTCAGCTTCAGCGCCGCGGTTTCGACGTGACGATTTACGCGCTGGCCGTGCCGCCCAACGTGACGTCGAACATGTCGCTGGCCGGCTTCACGCCCGCCTCGGGCCTCGTGGAACCGGACCGCCGCACGAACGAGTGGGACGCGCAGTATCGCCGTGCGGCGGACATCTCGTACCGTCAGCTGCAGCTGATGGTGGGACCATACTTTGGCGTGTCGTGGCTCGACAATTTCACGTTGACGGAGAATCTGCCGAATCAGAACTCGCAGCAGGCAGGGGAGCGCCCGAATCTCAACGCCGGATTCAACGCGGGGCGCGACGTCTACGGACCGGGCGAGCATCCGTTTCCGACGAAGTACGCGATCAGGAATCCGACGATTCGAATCGAGCCGAGCATCTATCTCGACTCGCTCGTCCGCGATTTCCTGCTCTGGGGCGGTCGTATCGTCATCCGCAAGTTCGACTCGCCGCGCGACCTCATGGCCCTCAGCGAGCCGATCATCATCAACTGCACCGGCCTCGGCGCGCGCGAGCTGTTCGGCGATCGCGAGCTCGTGCCGCTGAAGGGTCAGCTCACGGTGCTCGTGCCGCAGCTCGAGGTCGACTACCACACGCAGGGCGGGAGCGGCGCGCCCGAGCGGCCCGGCAGCCTCCCCATCCACATGATGCCGCGCAGCGACGGCATCATCCTCGGCGGCACGTCGCAGCGCGACATCTGGACACTCGAGCCCGACGAAGACGAGCGCCGCCGCGTGGTCGAAAGTCACATCGCTGTGTTCAACGCGATGCGGCAGCCCGCCGCCGTACGCACGTAGGGGCCGACCCATGTGTCGGCCCCGGGGCGGACACGCGGGTCCGCCCCTACTTGTGTTGTGGCGTTGACAACTCGTGAGGAACGGTCTCGACGATGTCCTTGTGCTTCGCCGGATCGTATTTCGGCCGCAGTTCCTCGGCGGACGTGAAGAAGCCGGCGCTGTTCACCGAGATGGTCACGTCGCGATCGCTGGGATTCTCGAAATACCATCCGTGGATGCCGGCGAATGTCGCGGTCAGCGCGCCGGACGCGCGGTCGTTCTCCTGCTTTTCGTAGGTCTCGACCTTCAACGTCGGATCGTCGGGGTCGCCGTGAAACTCGTACTTGACCTTGCCGGTCGCGATCCACGAGTAGACCATCGCGGCGCCCGATTCGAGCCGGTACTTGTACTCGAACGCTTCGCGCGGCTTCAGCGTCAGCTCGCTGGCGTCGACCTTGTAAACGCGTGGAGACGAAGCCGCGAGCGCCGTCGCCGCCGCGACCGTAGTCGCCGGGCTCGCCGCCACGTATCCGGACAACTGATAGCCGACCAGCACGAACCCGCACGCCATCAGCACGCCGTTCGTCGCGAACGCATGCTTCTGGAATCCACGGCGCGTCCGCCAGTAGGTGAGGGCGCCGAGAATCGCCGTCAGCGCCAGCACCTGGCCGATCTCCACCCCGGCGTTGAAGCTGATCATGTTCGTCACGAGGCCGTTCTTCGGCAGCTCGAATTCCTGAAGCTTCGTCGCCAGGCCAAACCCGTGGAACAGACCGAAGATCAACACCGCGGCTCGCGTGTTCGGCTGAAAGCCGAGATATCGGAACCCGTCCATGTTCTCGAACGCTTTGTAGACCACGGAGAACCCGATGATCGCGTCGACGACGTAAGGATTCGCGCGGATGCCGCCGAGGACGCCGGCGAGCAGCGTGATACTGTGGCCGATCGTGAACAGGCTGACGTATTGGACGACGTCGCGCGGGCGATACAGAAAAAAAATGACACCGACGAGGAAGAGGAGATGGTCGTACCCGGTCACCATGTGCTTCGCGCCGAGGTACATCAGGGTCCCGACGGCGGCGCCCTGAAGGTTCTGGAGCAGCCGCGCGTCGCCGCGGGTGACGCCGTGCGCGCTCGCGATCGCCTCGGCGAGCAGCACAGCGCCGAGGCAGACGGCGGCCGTGACTGCGGTGCGTTTCGTCATTGGCATTCTGGAGACCTGTAGCTTACCCCAGACCGTCGCGGTTCCCGCCACCTCGTCTGTGAGACGCGGCCACGCACGCAATCGCGCGATCACGCGCGCTTAAGCGGCCTGTGGAGAACTTTTTGCACGCCGACGGGTCGTGAATCAGGCACGCGGACCCGTCATCACCAGCGTCGTCGCGGCCGTACTGGCCGTCGCCATCAATCAATCTGCGACCGCCAGCGAAGTGAAAGCTTCGGTGCGCGCCGACGCCATCAAGCGGGCGCAAGTCTGGTCGCCCACCGACATTCCATCGATGGACGTCGTCAAGGGACCGGACGTGAAGGGTGCGTTCAAGCCCGGCGACACGATCGTGTGCGAGTACGTCGAGAAGAAAATGCAGGGACACTCACCGAAGTTCACCTGCGTGATCGCGCCCGACGATGAAGTGAAAGTGAAGTTCGGACGGGATAATGGCGAGGTGTACGGTGAAGTCGCCGCGACGCGGTTGCTGTGGGCGCTCGGGTTTGGCGCCGATGCGATGTATCCCGTCAAAGTGATCTGCCACAAGTGCCCAGTCAGGCTGGGCGGCACGCCGAACGGCCGGCTGGACCAGCTCATATTCGATCCGGCGGCGGTGGAGCGGAAGCTGCCGGGGCACGACATCGTGGCCAAGGATCAGGAAGGGTGGAGCTGGGCCGAGCTCGATCAGGTGAGCCAAGCCGGCGGCGGCGCTCCGCTCGCGCACCGTGATGGATTGAAGCTGCTGGCCGCGTTCATCCAGCACACCGACAGCAAGCCGGTGCAGCAGCGGCTCGTCTGTCTCGATCACGCCTGGAAGGGCGAAGAGCCGTGCGCCAAACCGTTCATGCTCATCAACGATCTCGGCCTCACGTTCGGCAAGGCGAATGCGCTCAATCGAAGCGAGCCGGGTAGCGTGAACTTCGAGGAGTGGTCGCGTCTGCCGGTGTGGAAGGAGAAGACGGGTTGCGTCGCGAACCTCTCAGGATCGATCTCGGGCACGCTCGAATATCCGCGCATCAGTGAAGAAGGGCGCGTGTTCCTCGCCGGCTTGCTCGCGCAGCTCACCGACAAACAGATCGAAGATCTGTTTGCGACCGCACGCTTTCACTTGCGGCCCCGCAACCCCAAAAAATCCGAAGGCATGTCCGCCACGGCCATCGAGTGGCGCGACGCGTTCAAGAAGAAGCGGGACGAAATTGCCAACCGGAGCTGCGACGCACCATCCACCGCTCGATGAACCGGATGCCTCGATGGCGCGCAAATCCTCATGGGCGATTTCAACGCGAAGCCTGATTCCTCGGACGGCGCGAACAGAATCGATTACATAATTCTTTCGTTCGCAGGGACTCGAAGTTACGAATGTGGAGACCGTGAACACTTGGAGGCTGGTTCACAAAAGAGGCTTCCGATCGCAAGCCGCCGGTCGCGACGTTTCGAGTCAAGCCTAGTTCGTAGAACACTTTGCGACGACCGGGTCGGCTAAGAGCTGTGTTAAAATACCGGGCGTCTTATGGCCACATGTCCCAAATGCATGGGGTTCTTGACCGAGAACCATCGGTGCCCCCGCAGGACATTCAGCCGCATCACAGACGCCTTGTCCACGGTCCTCATCGGCGCCGTGATCGGTGCCATCTTCTGTTTTGCGCTGGTCGAACGGCCCGTTCCGGCCCTCGTGATGGCCGCCGCGGCCCTGGGGGCTGTGCTGGCTTCGGCGGTTCGCCAGGCCGTCAGCGGCCGCCCGTCGTAGTCCCGGGTCGGTCCCCGCGTCACCAAGTCGGTTGAAAGTCGCCGGTCCGAGCTCAAGCGCAATACGTGCGCACCACGGTCATCAGCAGATCGATATCAATGGGCTTGGCGACGCTCGCGACCGCGCCGAGCGCCTGGGCGCGTTGCTCGATGTCGGTCGCCCCGGACATCACTGCGACCGGGACGCTCGCGACAGTCGGATCGCCGAGCTGCGCGCGGCGGAACTCGTTGCCGCTGAGGCGGGGCATCTTCAGGTCCAGCAACACGAGGCAGGGGATATCGGGAGCGCGGCGCCGTACGGTCCGCAGCAGGTGCAGCGCCTCGAGCCCATCCTCAGCGCCGATCGCGTAAAACCCTTCCGTCGAGAGGAGACTGGCGATCATCTCTCTCGTGTCGGCATCGTCTTCGACGATGAGGATATTGCCGGCTGGGCTGGACATCCGACGGGGTCTTATCAAGTCCTGTACCGCCTCGACTGTAGGCAAAATGCCCGAGGAAGCGAGCGGCCCATGATTCTGATCGCGAAATGGTGTCAGATTTCCACGCGATGAGTGACGGCCCCGCACAGCTTTCCTACGCGGAATTCGAGCGCGTCGACATCCGGGTCGGACGCGTCGTCGATGTCGCCGACTTTCCCGAGGCGCGCAAGCCGGCCTACAAACTGCGGATCGATTTCGGACCGCCAATCGGCATCAGGAAGTCGTCGGCGCAGGCGACGAAGCACTATACGAAAGCCGATCTGCTGAACCGGCTCGTCGTCGCCGTCGTGAATTTTCCACCGAAGCAGATCGGCCCGTACCTGTCGGAGGTGCTGACGCTCGGCGTGCCCGACGGCGACGGCGGCGTGGTGCTGCTCACGCCGGAGCGCGACGTGCCGATCGGCGGCCGGATGTTCTAGTCGATCGAATCAGCTTGACGACGGAGAGGATCGTGAGAGCGATCGCGGCGACAATGAAGAAGCTCACGATGTCCTGAAAGAGATCGGACTCGAGCCATGACAGCACGCCGTCGCCGTAGGTCGCGGCGAGAGCTGCCTCGATGCCGAATCGGATGATGCGGCACACGGTGAGTGTGATGAAAAACGTGGAGGCCTTCACGTCGAGCGCGCCGGCGGCAAGCACGAAGGGCGAGAACGGAAACGGCGGCGGAATGAGATCGAGCACCGCGAGCGCGATCGCGCCGCTCTGGCGAATGCGCGCGCGAATTTTCTTCAGCCGCCTGTGCGGCACGTAGCGGTCGAGACCCTTCTCGCCGATCTTGACGCCCATCCAGAACGTGAGCGCCGCGCCGGCGACCGATCCGAGCGTGGCGAGCGGCGGCACGGTCCACCAGAGATCTTTGAGCCGGGCCGCGAGAATGATGACAGCCGCGTCGATGCCGAATGGCAGCGAAAAGAAGAGCGTTGAGTCGAGCGCCGCGAGAATGACAACGCCGGCTGGAGTCGCGCAGAGTGCGACGAACCATTTCGAGAAGGAGCGCATGCCGACAACACACGAGAAAGCAAGCGGCGCGCCATGACCGACGAATGTCGCGAGCTCTGGCGCTTCGGCGAAATTACGTGCGTCATGGTGTCGTGCTGTTCCGGCGCGGAGCTGCAGGTGCGGCGAAACGACGAAATGCTGCTCAGAGAGTTGTATCCGACCAAGTCCGACCTCTATGAGCGTTCGCTCGAACTCAAGGTGGAGTACGAGCGCGAAACAGCCTGAAATTGGTTCAGAGTGGCAGCCGCAGGTACGCGCGGCAGCCGGGTCCGTCGGCGCGATTGTCGAGCGTCAGCGTGCCGCCGTGCGCTTCGGCGATTTGCCGGCTCAGGACCAGACCGATGCCCGATCCGCCTGGCTTCGTCGTGAAGAACGGTACGAATAGGTTCGACGCGTTCGGTAATCCCGCGCCCTGATCGTCGATCCACAACTCGAAGCTCCGGCCCTCGCGCTTCCAGCCGGCGGTGACGCCGCCGCCGGTCTGCAGTGCCGCATCGACGGCGTTGTGGACGAGGTTGATGAGAAGCTGCTCGAGCTGATCGCGATCCGCGCGAATCGTCAGATCCGGACCTTCGTTGATGCGCACGCCGAGCCGCGTCTCCACCCCGGCGACGCGCCGTACGAGCTCGGGGACGCTGACCGAATCGATCCGCGGCGCCGGCAGCTTCGCGAGCCGCGCGTATGCGGTGGTGAAGCGGCTCAACGAATCCGATCGCGCCGCGATGACCGCGAGGCCGCGCCGCATGTCGTCGTTCCAGTCGGGCGGCATGTCGTCGCGCGCCAGCATCGACTCGAGGCTGCCGGCGATCGATTTGATTGGCGCGAGCGAGTTGTTGATCTCGTGGCCGATGACGCGAATCAGCCGCTGCCACGCCTGCCGCTCTTCATCGCGGAGCGGACGGCTGACGTCGGCGAGCACGAGCAGCTGATGCGGCACACCGCCCTGGCGGAACGTCGTCCGGCGCACTTCGAAGCGGCCGGAACCGCCCGGGAACGTGACGTCCTCGATGCGCGGCGATGTGCCGTGGAGGCATGACGACAGCCCGAGGTCGTCCGCCGTGCGGCCGAGGATCTGTTCCGCGGGCTGCGCAAGCAGCCGTTCGCCCGCGCGGTTGACGAGCCGCAGCGTCTGTTCGCGATCGAACGTGAACACGGCGACGTCGATCTCCACCATCACGGTCCGCAGCAGCGCGCCCGCTTCGAGCGCGCCGAGGCGCTGGTCGTGAAGCGTGGAGGCGAGCACGTTGACTTCGAGCATCACGGCGCCCAGTGGATCGTCGCCGCTGGCGCCGCGCGCGCGGATCGAGAAGTCGCTCTCGCGCAACGCGGCGAGCAGATTCGAGAGCGTCTGCAGCGGCAGCACGACGCGATGACGCACGGAGAACGAACAGCCCGTCCAGACGCCGACGATGACCACCGTCAGCGTCCACTGCACCTTCGGCGTGTACGGACCGGTCCAGAGCATGAAGAGCGCGACGAGCGCGGCAGGGAAGCCGGCGGCCAGCGCGAGCAGCAGAATGCGCTGGTCGAAGCGCAGCCGGGATTGCGGGCGGCTTGACAGCGGATCGAGAGCGGAGACGATGGCCGCCTCCGCGGTCTCGCGCTGGGGTGCGGTCACACGGCCATTTTACAGGCCGTACCGCTGGAGCCGCCGGTAGAGTGCCGAGCGGCTGAGGCCGAGACCCTTCGCCGCCTGACTGACGTTGCCGTCGAACCGGGCCATCGCCTTCTTGATCAGGAAGCCTTCGACTTCCTCGAGGCTCATGTCCTCGATGCGCGACGTGGCGTCGCGATCGATCCGCAGGCCCAGCTCGCCCAGACGAATCGTCGAGCCCTGCGCCATCAGCACGCCGCGCTCGACGGCATGATCGAGCTCGCGGATGTTGCCCGGCCACGGGTGATCGAGCAGCGCCTGCAGCGCCGCCGTGTCGAACCCGTTGATGTGTTTGCGGTACCGCTGCCCGTGCTGCCGCAGGAAATGCGTCGCGAGCGCCGGGATGTCCTCGCGCCGATCGCGCAGCGGCGGCAATTGGATCTCGATCGTGTTCAGCCGGAAGAGCAGATCCTGGCGGAAGCGGCCGGACGAGACCTCTTCGTTCAGATTGGAATTGGTCGCCGAGACGATGCGCACGTTCACGTGACGCGTGCGCGACGACCCCACGCGCTCGAAGTCGCCGGTCTCGAGAACCCGCAGCAGCTTGGGCTGCAGGTTCAGCGGCACGTTCGCGATTTCGTCGAGGAACAGCGTGCCGCCGTCGGCAAGCTCGAAGCGGCCGACGCGATCGGTTTTCGCGTCCGTGAACGCGCCCTTCACGTGGCCGAACAGCTCGCTTTCGAAGACGCCTTCCGACAGCCCGCCGGCGTTGACGGTCACGAGGCCCTTGCCCGCGCGGCCCGACACGGCATGGAGCGCCTGCGCGACGGTGCCCTTGCCGGTTCCGTTTTCCCCCGTGACGAGAATGTTCGCTTCCGACGGCCCGACGCGCGAGATGAGCTCGAGCACCGGACGCATCGACGGGGCGTCGGCGATGAGCAGCGGGCGGCCATCGGGCTTGAGCGATCGATTCTCGGCTTCGAGACGCTGCTGCCGCCGGAGCGCCCGCGCCAGCTCCACCTGCGTGCGCACGATGGTCAGCAGCCGCGCGTTCTCCCACGGCTTCTGCACGAAGTCGCGCGCGCCGCGGCGCATCGCCTCGACCGCCACTTCGACGCTGCCCCACGCGGTCATCACGACGACCGGCAGCGTGGGATCGTGCGAGCGGAGCTGCGACAGCAGATCGAGGCCTTCCTGCCCCGACGTGGTGTCGCGCGCGTAGTTGAGGTCCATCAGGACGGCGTCGAACTCGTCGCCGTCGATCGCCTCGAGGATGCCCGCAGGCGAACCGGCGGACTCGATTTTGTACCCCTCGCCCTTGAGGAGCAGGCGCAGCGCTTCGAGGACGTCCGCCTGATCGTCGGCGATCAGCACGCGAGGGAGGGCAGTCTCGGATCGCATCGGCATCGACTCTCCGCGATCGGTGGCTTCAGGCCATCGTTGTGCTAGTGCCACATCAGGTCTCCCATTAACGGCCGCCGTTTAGACGCGCGACAGCGGCCTTCGGTTTGACGAACAACACGTTCCCTAGTCTTCGACGACCCATCCATCGCGCAGCTGAATGATGCGCGTGCCATACGACGCGTTCAGCTCGGAGTGCGTGACCTGCACGATCGTCGCGCCGGCCTCGTTCAGCGAGCGGAACAGCTCCATGATTTCTTTGCCTTGCGCCGAGTGAAGGTTTCCGGTCGGCTCGTCGGCGAGAATCACCTGCGGATTCGCGATGACCGCGCGCGCCACGCCCACGAGCTGCTGCTGGCCGCCCGACAGCTGATTCGGATACAGATCCTTCTTCCCGACGATCTGGAAGCGATCGAGGATGTCCGCGACCATGCTCTGGCGATCCTTCCGGCTGACGTTGCGGTACGACAGCGGGATTTCGAGGTTCTCGTAGACCGTCAGGTTGTCGAGCAGGTGATAGCTCTGAAACACGAAGCCGATGTGCTTCTTGTGCAGCTCCGATCGCTGCTTCGGATTCAGGCGGTGGACCGGCTGGTCCATGAAGTAGTACTCGCCCGACCACGCGCTGTCGTGCATGCCCAGGATGTGAAGCAGCGTCGACTTGCCCGCGCCGGACGGACCCATGACGGACACGAACTCGCCTTCCTTGATGTCGACGTTCACGCGCCGCAGCACGTACGTGCGGCCGACGCCGTGCGGATACGACTTCTCGACGTTGCGTAGGGAAATCAACATGAGTTACTCGGTTCTCAAAGCAATCATGGGATCGACGCGTGTCGCACGGTGCGCCGGAAGATAAGCCGCCGCCGCCAGGACAACGAGCAGCAGCGCGCACACGGCGGCGAAGGTGACGGGATCGGATGAGCTCACGCCGAACAACAACGTTGCGATGACTCGAGCCGCCGCGAGCGCTCCCGCGAGTCCCGCGGCCAGGCCGATCGCGCCAAGCCGGAACGCCTGCCCGACCACGAGCGATCGGACGTCCGCGGCCTGCGCGCCGAGCGCCATGCGGATCCCGATCTCGCGGCTGCGCTGCGCGACCGAATACGCCATCACGCTGAACAAGCCGAAGCCCGCGAGCAGCAGCGCGAGCGTCGCGAAGGCTCCCACGAGGGTCGCGGTGAAACGCGGCGTCGCCACCGAATTCGCGACGTACTCGGTCACGGTCCGAACCTTGCCGAGCGCCTGATCGGGATCGAGCTTCGCCACCACGGTGCGCAGCGAGCCGCTCACCGCGGCCGGATCGCCCGGCGTCCGGACGACGATCGACATGAACGGCCATGGCGTCTGCGGGAACGGCGTGTACATCGCCGGCCGGACGGTCTCGGCGAGCTCCAGCTGCTTCACGTCGGCGACGATGCCGACGATTTCGGCCGGGCCGCTCTTGTTGATGCCGACGCGGAGCCGCTTCCCGATCGGATTCTCGTCGGGCCAGTACTTTCGCCCGAACGCCTCGCTGATGACTACGACCGGCGGGCCCTGTTGGTTATCACCCTCGGTGAACGTCCGGCCTTTGAGGACACGAATGCCCATCGCCTTGAAGTAGTCGGGGCTCACGCCGAAGTACACGGCGGAGGTCCGGGTGCCTGGGGGCTGCGCGCGCCCTTCGATCGTGAAGCCGACGTTCATGTCGCTGCCGCTCAGCGGCAGCGTCGTGGCGATGCCGCTCGCGGCCGCGCCCGGCAGCGTGCGGATGCCGTCGAGCAGGCGCTGGTAGAACGCAACGCGCGCCGCGGCGTCGGGATATCGAGCCTCGGGGAGCCCCAGGTCCGTCGTCACCGCATGTTCCGCCACGAAGCCGGGATCGACGTGCTGGAGCGCGACGAGGCTGCGCATGAGGAGACCGGCGCTCGCGAGCAGCACGAGCGACAACGCGATTTCGGCGACGACGAGCATCTGCCGCGTCCGTGCCGTGCGGGTGCCGCTCGATCCGCGTCCCGCGTCTTTCAGCGTGTCGCCCGCGTCGGCGCGCGATAAATGGAGCGCCGGCGCCAGACCGAAGAGGATGCCCGTCGCCATGGAGATGACGGTCGTGAACAACAGCACGCCGCGGTCGACGGTCACCGCGTTGAGGCGCGGGATCTCGAGCGGACTCGCCGCGACCAGCCCCGCGACGCCCCAGAGCGCGAGCACGGCGCCAAGCACGCCGCCGGCTGCGGCGAGGACGAAGCTCTCCGTCAACAACTGACGGACCAGACGCGCGCGCGGCGCGCCCATCGCCGCGCGGATGGCCATCTCCTTCTGTCGCACCGTGCCGCGGGCGAGCAGGAGATTCGCGACGTTCGCGCACGCGATGAGGAGCACGGCGGCGACCGCGCTGAGCAGCACGAGCAGTCCCAGCCGATACTCGCGGACGAGCCGATCCTGCAGCGGATGGACGCGTGCGCTGCTGCGCACCCCGTTGGACTCGGGGTACTCCTTCGCGAGCTGCGCGGCAATCGTCTGCATCTCGCTCGTCGCCTGCAGAGCGGTCGCACCCGTCGCGAGCCGGCCGACGACGTTCGCGAAATGCGCGCCGCGCTGATCCAGGAACTGCGCCGTGAATTTCACGGCACTCACCGGCATCCACGCCTCGACCGGCTCCGCCTGAATCGGGAACTGGAAGGCCGCGGGCATCACGCCGATGACGGTGCAGGGGACGCCGCTGAGCGCGATCGCCTCGCCGACGATCGACGGCCGGCGCCCGAAGTGATTCGCCCAGGTCGTTTCCGCGAGCAACACCACCGGCTCGGCGCCCTTCTCGTCGTCCTTCGCGTTCATCACGCGGCCCAGGAGCGGCGTGGCGCCGAGCATCGGAAACAGGTCGGCGGTCGTCGCCGCGATCTGGAACTGGACCGCGTCGCCGTGGCCCGTCATCGTGACGGCGTAGCCGACAACGGCGGCCATCGCGTCCATCGTCTTCGATTGCGCACGCCAGTCCCGGAAATCGGGGAGCGACGCGCTGGCCTCTTCCTCGCCGCGCACCATGCTCGTGATCGAGACCAGACGCGACGCGCCGACGAACGGAAGCGGCTTGAGGAGCACGCCGTTGACGATGCTGAAGATCGCCGTGTTGGCGCCGATGCCGACGGCCAGCACGACGATGACGAGCGCGCTGAAACCGGGGGATTTGATGAGGGTACGAACAGCCTGGCGGAAATCAGTCAGCATGTACGGTCCGAGGTCTGAAGTCTGAAGCTCGAATCCGGGCGGCGCGCCCGGACTTCAGACTTCAAACTTCAGACTTACGGGTTCTATTCAGTGACAGCCATCTCCATGCGCTCTTCGACGACGCGGCCGTCGAAGAGGTGGATGCTGCGATCCGCGTGGCGCGCGTAGCGCGGGTCGTGCGTGACCATGCAGATCGTCGCGCCGCCGCGGTGCAGCTCGCGAAGCAGATCCATCACCGCTTCGCCGCTGCGCGAGTCGAGGTTTCCAGTGGGCTCGTCCGCGAGCAGGATGAGCGGCTCGCCGGCGACCGCGCGGGCCACCGCCACGCGCTGCTGCTGACCGCCCGAGAGCTGGCTCGGAAGGTGCTTCGCGCGATGCGCCATCCCGACGCGCTCGAGCGCCGCCTCGACACGCTGCTTGCGCTCGGCCGCCTTCATGCCGCGGTAGGTGAGCGGCAGCTCGACGTTCTCGAACACCGTGAGATCGCCAATCAGATTGAAGCTCTGGAAGATGAACCCGATCTCGCGATTGCGCACGCGCGCGCGCTCGGAGGCGGGCAGCTCGGCGACCGGCCGGTTGTTCAGCAGGTACTGTCCTTCGGTCGGCGAATCGAGCAAGCCGAGAATCGACAGGAGCGTCGACTTGCCGCAGCCCGACGGTCCGGCAATCGACACGTACTCGCCCTTGTTGATCTGAAGGTGGACCCCTGACAGTGCGTGCGTCTCCACTTCATCGGTGAAGAAGACCTTGGTCACGCCATCCAGCTTGATGAGCGCCTGTCCGTTCTCAGCCATGCTTGGTTCTCCTCGTCCCGGCGGCCCTGAAGAGCCGCGACAGCCGTCGCGTTATTTCAATCTGATGCGGTCGTATGAGTCGTATGCCGACATGTCGGACAGAATCACCTGATCGCCGACCTTGAGTCCCGACAGGATTTCGATCGTGTTCACGGAGCTGCGACCGAGCTTCACCTGCACGCGTTCGGCGGTGCTGCCATCGGACGTCAGCTTGAACAGCCCGACGACGCTCTGATCCTGGCCGAAGGCCGGACGGCCGGTGAACAGGATGTCGTCGAGACGTTCGAGCTCGATGGTCCCGTCGACGCTCAAGTCGGGCACGGCGCCCCTGGGCAGGTCGCCGAGCAGCGTCACATCGACCGTGCGCGTGCCGTTGATGACCGACGGATCGATCCGCACGACGCGGCCCTGGACGATGCCGTTGCGCGTGTCGACTTCGGCTTTCTGGCCGATCTGGATGTCTTTGGCCTGCGTTTCCGCAATTTTGATTTCCGCCTTCAGCCGGCTCGGGTTCGCGACGCGCGCGAGGTTGGTGCCCGGCGCGACCTGCGCGCCGACTTCCACCGGCACGAGCTGCAGCATCCCGTCGAGGCCGGCGCGAACCTTCAGTTCGTCGCGCTGCTGGCGGACCAGTTGGAGCACCGCGCGCGCCTGATCGACCGCCGACTGCTGCACGGCGGTTTGCGCGCGCGTCGATTCGGTCTTGCTCGAGAGCTGATCCTGCGCGATCTGATGGCGGACCTTGAGCTGTTCGGCGTCGACCTGCGACTGCTTGAGCACCAGCTGCGACACCAGTTGATCCTTGTAGAGGGCCTCGTTCATCTGGGCCTGCATCGTCGCCTTGTTGAAATCGGCGGCGACGCTGGCCGCGGTCGCGCGGGTCGCGAGCAAATCGTTACTGAGCTGCACCTTCAGGTTCTCGAGACCCGCCTGCGCCGCCGCCAGCTTCAGCTCGGCGTCGAGCAGTTGCTGTTCGAGCTGCGGGTTTGTGAGCTCGAGAATCACGCTGTCCTTCGTGACCGGCGTGCCGGGCCGGAGAATGATTTTTTCCACGCGCCCCTGCGTCGTCGCTGGAATCCATCGGATGTCTTCCGGCGTCAGCGTCCCGAGGCCGCGGACTTGTCGAGTCATGGGGCCGCGCTTCACGGTGTCGGGCCAGATGACGGCGCGTTCGACGGTCGGCGCCGCCGGCTTCAGCCGCGACAGCCCGTAACTGACGAGTGCGACTCCGAGGAGCAGGACGCCGCCGATGGTGATTTGGCGGATCCGCTTTTTCCTGGCATTGGACGGACGAGCTATATCCATGGTTGTTGTCTTGTAATGCGGCGCGTGAACGGAACCTTAGACGGAGCCGAAAGCGAAAACGATCAGCACATCCTAAGGGCAAAGCGGGGGCCAGTCGACTGCGAAAGAGTAAGTGATTATAGCGCAGTCGTTTAGAGGTGTGAAATTTCTGAGAGGTGGGGCAAAAAAGTGTCCGGCCGTGGGACGACCTGGTCCCACAATCGGCGAAAGGTCAGGCCGCGATCGAAAGCCGCGGCGTCAGTTCGAGGCGAGGACCGTGAGGAACGCGGCGACGATCTCGGGATCGAACTGGGTCGGCGCGCAGCGGAGCATCTCGGCGACCGCGTCGGCTGATGTGAGCTGACTCCGGTAGCTGCGGTCCTGGGTCATCGCGTCGAAGGCATCGACGACGGCGATAATGCGGCTCGCCAGGGGAATCGACGCGCCCGCGAGCTTCAGCGGATAGCCCTGACCGTTGAACCATTCGTGCGAGGTGTGCACGATGGGCGCGGCTTCGGCGAGCGTCTCGGTGGACGCCAGGATCTCGGCGCCGACGTCGACGTGCTGGCGCATGATCGTGGTCTCGCCCAGCGTGAGCGGCGACGGCTTGGTGAGGAGCGCTTCCGGTATCGCCGCTTTGCCGATGTCGTGGAGCTTTGCGGCAACGTCCAGCATCGAACCGATCTCGTGCGCGAGGCCGAACTCGCGCGCCACCGAGCGCGCGTACCGCGCGACGCGATCGCCGTGCGCCATGACGTCGGGGGTACGCTCGAGCGCGATGTCCACGAGCGCGTCGAGCTCGGAGACGCCGGCGGCTTTGCGCACCTGCACCGTCGCGCAGATCGATTCGGTGCGATCGCGCAGCTCGAACGCCAGCATCGCCTGCCACTGCAGCTCTTCGAGCGTCTGCTTCCGCCACTGCCGGCCCCGATCCACGGCGAGCGCGAAGCGGTCGCGCTGAAAGGGCTTCACGAGGAAATCGACGATCGGGCGATGGCCGACGCTCGGATCCTGTTCGCCTTCGAGGAGACTCGTGTAGGCCGTCGCGATGACGACCGCAGTGTGCGGATGATCCCGCTGCAGCTGGTGCGCGAGCCAGAGCCCATCGTGCCCGGGCATCAACACGTCGATGACGGCCAGGTCGAAATGGCGCGTGCGCAGCGTCGCGAGCGCTTCGTCCGCGCTGGCGGCCGTCTTCGACTGCAGACCGAGCGCCGCGACCCACCGCGCAATGATGTCGCGGACCGCAGGCTCATCGTCCACGATGAGTACAGACGTCATAGAAGTCATAGGATTGGGCGCAGTTGCAATCGCAAGAACGCTGCCAGGGCAGATCGTCGCCCCTCTAACACTTGCCGGCTGCTGAGCCGATAAGGTGTGCGGCCGCGCACAGCGCCGCACACTTCCAGGGCCGGAGGCGCACACACGCTGCAGGAATCTTCGGGATCGAGCCGTTTGCCGCGGCGTCGTCCGGGCATACTTCTTGGACCGGCGGCCGCGGATGTTTGCGCCAGATCTGTGCGAATCTCACGCGGAGACGTTTGGAGTACCTCTTGATGCGTACGACGTGCCGTGCCCGCTCTGCGGACATGAGCCGTCTGTGCACGCGAGCGTTGTGAGCAAGACTGCCTCGACGCGTCCGCTGCTCCTCGTCGTCGACGACGAGCAGCCGGTTCTGCGCGTCGTGGAACGCCTCGCCGCGAAGGCCGGCTACGACGTCGTGACCTGCGCCAGCGGCGCCGACGCGATGCGCGAGTTGATGCGGAAGCCCGCGGATCTCGCGATGGTCGATCTGCGCATGCCCGACGTCAACGGCCTCGATCTGCTGCGGCAGATTCGCACGTCGGTGCCGAGCTGCGAGGTCATCCTGATGACCGCGCATGCCGCGGTCGACAGCGCCGTCGAAGCGATCAAGCTCGGCGCGCGGGAGTACCTCACCAAGCCATTCGATTTCGATCGCCTGCGCGTCGTGCTCGTAGAGATTCGCGAAGAGCTCGAGCGGCGCGCGCAGGTCGTCGCGCTCGAGAGTCAGGTGGCGCGTCAACTGGAGTTCTGCGGCATGATGGGCCGCAGCCCGGTGATGCAGGAGTTGTTCAGCCTGATTCAGCGGCTTGCGCCGCATGCGAAGGTGGTGCTGATCAGCGGCGAGACCGGCACCGGCAAAGAGCTCGCGGCGCGCGCCTTTCATCAGGCGGGCCCGCGCCGCAACCGCCCGTTCGTCACGATCAACTGCTCGGCCGTCGTCGACACGCTGTTCGAAAGCGAGCTGTTCGGCCATGTGCGCGGCGCGTTCACGGGCGCCGTCGATGCGAAGCCGGGCGTGTTCGAGGCGGCGCAGGGCGGCACGCTGTTCCTCGACGAGATCGGCGAGCTGCCGTTGAGCGTGCAGGCGAAGCTGCTCCGCGCGCTGGAATACGGCGAAGTGCAGCGCGTCGGCTCGCTGCAGCCGAAGAAAGTCGACGTCGCGGTGATCGCCGCGACCAACCGCGACCTCCGCTCGGAAGTCGCCGCCGGCCGCTTTCGGGGCGACCTCTTCTATCGCTTGAACGTCGTCGAGGTGACGCTGCCGCCGCTGCGCGATCGCCGGGAAGACATTCCGTATCTGATCGCGGCCTTCATGCGCGAGTGCGCCGCCAGAATCCGCAAGCCGCTCAACGGTCTCACGCACACCGCCGAACGGCTGTTGTTCAACGCGCGGTGGGACGGCAACGTCCGCGAGCTCAAGAACGTTGTCGAGCGCGCGTGCATGCTGGCGGAGGGCAGCACCATTTCCGAGCGCGAGCTGGCTGGCGCATTCGGTCCGGCCGCGTCGGCGTCCACCGCGCGCGATCGAAGTCCCGGCGCGGCGAGCCGCAGCGGCGAAGGGACGGCGCCGCTCGAGGACATCGAACGCGAGCACATTCTCGACGTGCTGCGCAAAGTCGACGGGAATCGCATGAAGGCGGCAAAGGTGCTCGGCATCAGCCGCCGCGCGCTCTATCGGCGGCTCGAACGCCATCACCTTGCGGACGAAGCGCCGCGTCCCACGTCAGGCCGCCGGCGATCATGATCGAACAGGCCTTCGCGCCGCATCCCGACGTTTATCCCAGGACGATCTTTTTCGAGGCAGCGGACGCCATGCTGATCCTCGACGACGATCGCACCGTCGTCGAAGCGAATCCGGCCGCGTGCGCGGTGTTCGGCCTCAGCCGCCAGGCCATCGTCGATCAGGCGCTCGAGGCCCTCGTGGTCGACGGCGCCGAGCCGGTGCTCGCGGCGTGGCGCGAACTGCTCGCGTTCGGCGAATCGACGCGCGAGCACCAGGTGCGATCGCGCGGCGGCGCGATGCGGCTCGTCGAGTGCCGCTATCGCGCGGGCGTGCTCGCGAACCGGCATCTGTGCATCGCGCGCGACATCACCGATCGCCGGCTGGTCGAGGCGCGGCTCGCGCAGTCGCAGAAGATGGAGAGCGTCGGACGCCTTGCCGGCGGCATCGCCCACGACTTCAACAACCTGCTGACCGCCATTCTCGGCTACACGGAGATGCTCCTCGGATCGCGTCCTGCCGACGACCCCGATCGGGCGGACCTCGAACAGATCCAGAAGGCCGGCCTGCGCGCGGCGTCGCTGACGCAGCAGCTTCTGGCGTTCAGCCGCAAACAGGTGCTCGTCCCGAAGAACGTCGACCTGAATCAAACAGTCACCGCCGTGACGAGCATGCTCGGCCGGCTGATTCGCGAAGACATCAGGTTGACGTGCGAGGTCGCGCCCGTCCCGGCCGTGGTCAGAATCGATCCCGCGCAGATCGAACAGGTGCTGGTCAATCTCGTGTTGAACGCGCGCGATGCGCTGCCGGCCGGCGGCGAGATCCGCATCGAGGTCGCGCGCGTGCGGCGCTCGCCGGCGGATCTGTCGCCCGAGCTGCAACTGACACCGCTGGATCCGGTTCCGGTGGACTATGTTCGGCTGCGCGTGACCGACAACGGCGTCGGCCTTTCACCGGAAGCGCGCGCGCACCTGTTCGAGCCGTTCTACACGACGAAGGACGTCGGCAAGGGGCGGGGCCTCGGCCTCGCGTCGACCTATGGCACCGTCCGTCAGAGCAATGGCTTCATCGACGTCGAGAGTCAGGAGGGCGCCGGCACCACGTTCACGATGCATTTCCCGGCGATTCCGAATGCTCCCGTGCGCGAGACGATGACTGGCGCGGCCGGCGAGGTCGCGCGCGGGCGCGAACTGATTCTGCTCGTCGAAGACGAGGACGCCGTCCGCGTGATCGTCAGCGCCGTGCTGCGGCGGAGCGGTTATCGCGTGGTCGAAGCGGCGTCGCCTCGCGCCGCGTATGAGACCTTCGAGCGGCACGGGTGCGATATCGATCTGCTGGTGAGCGACGTGGTCATGCCCGAAATGAGCGGGCCGGCACTCGCGCAGCGGCTGGTCGGCCTGCGGCCGGAGCTCCGGATTCTCTTCATCTCGGGCTATTCGGACATCACGACGCCAATCGATGCGGACAGTCCGAATGTCAGTTTTCTGAGGAAACCGTTTCAGGCGTCTGCGCTCGTGGCGCGCGTGCAGGAGATGCTGGCGCGCCCGAACCCTGTGAAGCCGCCGTCTGGATCTTCGGAGGTGTGAGTGGCCAGGAGCCGATTCGCCTCCCCATTACGCGTATACTGCCGAGCGGTCGCAAGGCTCGCCGCGCGCATCGAGGCGAACACGGGAAACAGGTAGACCAATGGGCGCCGAGCACATCTTTTCCTACATCAAAGAACGCGCCCTTGGTGCGCGGCAGACCGCGCGCGTTCCATTCTCCGTGCTCGTCGTCGACGACGAGGAGCCGGTGCGCCGGTTCGTGGATCGCGTCCTTCGTCAGGAGAACTACCAGACGACGCTCGCCGCCGACGGCCCAGATGCGATTCGCGCAGCCGCGGAACACGGTCCGTTCGACATTCTCGTGACCGACCTGATGATGCCCGAGATGACGGGCGACGAGCTCGTCCGGCGTCTGCGCACGGACGATCCGCGGTTGAAAGTGCTCTACCTCACCGGCTTCAGCGACAGTCTGTTCAAGGAGAAGGTCACGCTGTGGCAGGACGAGGCGTATCTCGACAAGCCGTGCAGCGTCCAGGGACTGCTGCAGGCCGTGTCGCTGCTGCTGCACGGCCGGTTCGAAGTGAATGAGGTCGGGTCGGTCGCGCAGGGCTGAGTAGGTCGAGTCGGACTCACGCGACCCGCTAGCCGCCTCTCGTGTGCATTTCCAGATGCGGATCCTTCCGCAGCAGATCCTGAACCGGGACGAATGCACGGCGGTCGCCGAGGGCGAGGCGATCTTCAGCGCCGCGATCGTCGCGTGCGCGCCAGCCGCCGGCGATGAGCGTCTTCAATTCATCGACTGATGCGCCGGCGCGGAGCGGGGCCCGCAGATCGATTCCGCGCGTCGCGTAAAGACACAAGTACCACATGCCGTCGGCCGTCAGCCGGCTTCGATCGCACGTGCGGCAGAACGGCGCCGTCGTCGACGCGATGATGCCGAACGTCGTGCCGTCCTTCAACACGTAGCGATCCGCGGGCGCTGACGATGTCGGGTCGTCGATGGGCTCGACACTGCCGTAGTGGCGCGACAGCGTGGCGAGCATGTCGCGCCGCGAGACGACGCGGTCGGGCGACCAGCGCGACGCGCCGCCGACGTCCATGTATTCGATGAAGCGGACTTCGCCGGTCACCGACTTGCCGTATTCGATGAGCGCCACGAGCTCGTCGTCGTTGACGCCGCGGATGACGACCGTGTCGATCTTGAGGCGGCCGAACACGCGATGCGCGGCCGCAATGCCGGCGTGGACCGCGTCGAGCTGATCGAAGCGCGTCAGCGCTTTGAAGCGATCGCGATGCAGCGTGTCCAGGCTGACGGTGATGCGGCCGAGACCGGCCGCCCGGAGTGCGTCGGCCTGATCGGCGAGCAGCACGCCGTTGGTCGTGAGCGCGAGATCCTTCAGCCCGCGCTTCGACGCGATCATCTGCACGAACGCCGGCATATCGCGGCGGAGCAGCGGCTCGCCGCCCGTCAGGCGGATCTTGTCGACGCCAAGCGAAAGAAAAACGTCGACGAGCGCGCTCGTCTCCTCGAAGTGGAGGACGTCCTCGCGCGGCAGCCACACGTAGTCGTCTTCCGGCATGCAGTATTCGCAGCGCAGGTTGCAGCGGTCGGTGACCGACAACCGGAGGTTGCGCAGCGGGCGCCCGTAAAGATCGTCGACGTGGCTCATCGCGAGTTGAGGATTGTAAACCGCCGGCTGCCCGGGATGAAAGGCCGCGAGGTAATCTGGCCGTCGAATCTCGGGCTCCACCGCCCGGGCACGGCGGCGCCGCACGACGGGCAGCGGCCGTCGGCCGTGACCGCGTACTCGCGAATGTAATAGCCGTACCGCGCGACCAGGACTTCGCTGCACGACGCGCAGCGCGTGTCCTCGAGATCGCCGACGCGTCCGGGAAGGTTGCCGGCGTAGACGTACCGCAAGCCGTTGCCGCGGCCGATGTCGGCGGCCTCGAGCAGCATCTCCGCCGTGGTGTTCTGCGGGTCGGTCATCTTGTAGTCCTGGTGAAACGCCGTCACGTGCCACGGGATGTCGGGCGAGACGCCGGCGATGAACGACGTCAGCCGCGTCAGCTCGTCCCGCGAGCTGTTGAACCCGGGGATTAGCAGTGTGACGATCTCGACCCAGAACCCCATCGCGTACAGCCGGCGGATCGTGTCGAGAATCGGCTCGAGCCGTCCGCCAAGCTGACGGTAGTGGCGATCGTCGAAGCTCTTGAGGTCGACTTTGTAGAGATCGACCCACGGCCGCAGGTATTCGAGGACTTGCGGCGTGCCGTTGCCGTTGGACACATAACCGGTCGTCAGTCCGGCCGCCCTGGCCTCTTTGAACACGGCGACCGCCCACTCGCTCGTGATCAGTGGTTCGTTGTACGTGCTCACGATGACGCGCGCGTGCTGCCGCAGCGCGTCGGCGACGAGATCCTCCGGCGACGCTTTCAGCGGCGGCGAGACCGCGTTCGGATCGCGCAGCGCCTGCGAGGTCACCCAGTTCTGGCAGTACGAACAATGCAGATCGCAGCCGAGCATGCCGAAGCTGTACGCGAGCGCGCCCGGATGCGCGTGAAAAAAGGGCTTCTTCTCGATCGGATCGCACTGCACGCCGCCGACGTAGCCCCACGGCACGAGGAGGCGGCCGCCTTCGTTGAAGCGCACCTTGCAGACGCCGATCGCGCCCTCGGGCAGCGGGCAGCAGTGACCGCACGCATAGCAGCGCAGGCGGCCGTCCGGCAGGACGTCGTACAGCGCGCCTTCGCGCGTTTCGTGCGCGAGCACCTCAGCCAGTGTGGACATCGGGAAACCCTTGGTGACGAGGACTGTTCCATTGTACGACCTGGCACAAGCGTTGAGACCTCCACGGTTTGGAGGTCGATATGCGCAGGTGGTTGCCCAGCCTGGTTCTCACAGTGGCTGCGCTGATTCCGACAAACGGTAATGCTCAGGTCTTCCAGTTCAAGACGCCCTCACCTGAAGTGACGGCCGCGAATTCCACGTGGCAGGTGTCTAGCGAGCCGATCATCTTCCAAGGGCTCATCTATTACCCGACGCGCGACTATCGGATCTTCGACGGTCAGGTCATGGCGCAGATCGGCGTGTTTCAAGGCGTCCCGATCTACGCCGACACGACGCGCGAGCCGTTTCACCTCATCTACGTGCCGGTGGAACGCAGTCGAATGCGCGCCTGGGAATGGGTCCGCGACCGTGAACTGCCAGGGCCGGCGGGCTCTCGCGCGCTGTGGTTTCCCGGACGGGCGGCGATCGCGACGACGCCCGTGACGACGAGCGGAGCGCCGTTCGTGGCGCAGTCCGTCGTGGAGGGACGTCCCGTCGGCACGGCCGGCACGGTGGAGGAGCGTCCCGTGGGCACAGCCGGCACGATCGTGCCGTCCGCCGTCGGCGCCATGGCGGCCCCGCGCGTCCCCGATCGGGTGCGTCCGTCGAGGATCACGCTCGAATCGATTCCAATGCCGCCGCCCGGGCGCGGGAACAACGGGATCTGGCTCGAGTTCAACGGCAGCCGCTGGTACAGCGCCGGCGGTGCGGTGCCGTTCCGGCCGGAACGCTTCACGCCGATTGGCGCGTACCGCGGGTTCCCCGTGTATCGCGCCAACACCGGCGACCAGGATCTCATCTGGGTCTCGGTGGTTCCGGACGGTCCGCTGGCGCCGTACGAGAAGCGCTAATCGAAGCTGCTAGCTGGTAGCTGATAGCCGAAGAAGATGACGAACGGTTGATGGCTTAACATCAGCCATTCGTCATGTTCGGCTTTCCGCGAGCCGTCTGGCTGCTCGGGTGGGTCAGTCTCGCGACTGACTCCGCGACCGAGGCCATCTACCCGCTCCTTCCGTTTTTTCTGACGCGCGTGCTCGGTGCCGGCGCGGTGTCGCTCGGCATCGTCGAAGGCGCCGCCGAAGCCGTCAACAGCGTTCTCAAAATCATCTCCGGCCGCATCGCCGATCGCTCGCGCAGGAAACGGCCGCTCGTGCTCTTCGGCTATAGCGTGTCGTCGCTCGCACGCCCGTTCATCGCGGTGACAACGACGTGGACGCAGGTGTTCGCCGTGCGTGTGCTCGATCGCATCGGCAAAGGCGTGCGCGGCGCGCCGCGCGACGCGCTGCTCGCGATGTGGGCGACGCCGACGACGCGCGGCAAGGTGTACGGATTTCATCGCGCGATGGATCACGCGGGCGCGGTGATCGGGCCGGCGCTCGCGTCGGCGTTCCTGTTTTTCTATCCCGGCCAGTACCGCACGCTGTTCGCGTTGACGATCATCCCCGGCGCGATCGCGGTGGCGCTGGTGTTCCTCGTGCCGGAGCGCGAGTCCGATGGGGCGCAGCCGTCCGCTGTGGCGCAGCCCTTCAGGGCTGCGGATCGCAACGCGGGGCTGAAGCCCCACGCCACACCTGACGAGGCAACCCCACTGCCGCGCGAGTTCACGCGCTTCATGCTGGTGCTGACGCTCTTCACGCTCGGGAATTCGACCGACGCCTTTCTGCTGTTGAAGCTCACCGACGCGGCGGGCAGTACGCAGTTCATCCCGCTGATGTGGTCCGCGCTCCACGTCGTGAAGGCGGCCGTGTCGATCGTCGGCGGCAGCTGGTCGGATCGCATCGGCCGGCGCTCGGTCATCGCGACGGGATGGATCATCTACGCGGCGGTGTACGCGGGATTCGCGTGGAGCGAGACGCTGCCCGCGCTTCTCGCGTGGTTTCTGGTGTACGGGTTCTACTTCGGATTCGCGGAAGGCACCGAGAAAGCGCTCGTCGCGGATCTGGCGCCGTCGTCGAGACGCGGCTTCGCGTTCGGCGTCTACACGGCGGTGCAGGGCCTCGGCGCGCTGGCGGCGAGCATCCTCTTCGGACTCATCTGGAACGCGTACGGCGCCGCGGTGGCCTTCGGCGTCGGCGCCGCGCTCGCGCTCGTCGCGACCGTGCTCCTGTTCGCTATAATCGATCCTCTTCATGCCGCGCATTCTGGTCACCAATGACGATGGGTATCGCTCCGACGGTATCCGCGCGCTTGCCGCCGCCCTTCGCGCAGGTGGGGACGTCACGATCGTCGCGCCCGTCGAGGAGGCGAGCGCGATCGGTCACGCGCTGACGCTCCGGCATCCGCTGCGGCTCGAGCGGATCGCCGATCAGATCTACGCCGTGGACGGCACACCGACGGATTGCGTGAACATCGCGGTGACGCAGGTGTTCAAAGGGCTCCCGGACCTCGTCGTGTCGGGGATCAACAAGGGCTACAACCTCGGCGACGACATCACGTACTCGGGCACGGTCGCCGGTGCGCTCGAGGGGGCGCTGCTCGGCATTCCGAGCATCGCCGTGTCGCTGCGCGCGACCCGCGGCGACTACGACTTCACGCATGCCGCGCGCGCGGCGGCGGCGATGGCCGACGCGATTCTGCGGCGGCCGCTGCCCTCGCGCACGTTTCTCAACATCAACGTGCCGAAGGGGGCGCCGAAGGGCTATCGCGTCACCGTCCAGGCGAAGCGCAATCACGTGACGTCGGTGGCCGAGCGCCACGATCCGAAGGGTCGTCCGTACTACTGGATTGAGGAAGGGCAAAACGAGTGGGAACCGCACGACCGCTCGGATTACCAGGCCGTTCGCGACGGTTACGTCTCGGTCACGCCGCTGCAGCCGGATTTGACCGCGTATGACGCGCTCGAGGCGCTCGAAAATCTTCCGATCGAAAAAGAAGCTGGGGTAAGGTAAGGCACGCGTCGCGCCGGCCTTCAGGCCTGCCAGAACGCCATGCGGAGCCGCCTTTTCTTTGCTGTCCTCACGGTCGTGATTGCGTCCGGATCGGCGGGTGCTGCCGATCCGCCGCGACGCAAGCCGCTCGACCCGAATCAGCGCGCGGCGCTCGCGACATTGATCACCGCCGTCGACGCCGCGCAGCAGCGCCATGCCGATGCCGACGCGCCGCTCACCTGGAGTCACCACATTCTCAAATCGCGCGATCAGACCGCGTACGTGCCGTTCCGGTTGACGCTCGGCGCCGAGGCCGAGGCGTTCAAGTCGACCGCCATGTACGTGCGTGCCGTCTCGCGCCGCGACGGCGTCCGCACGTCCGAAGAGCATTCGAGCGTCCGCGACTGGCTGGCGCGCGGCGGCGATGCGCCGCCGCCGAGGACCGAGACCGTCTTCGTCGGACCCGGCGAGCTGCCGATCGGCGGGCCGGCGGCCAGATCCTCGCGCCAGTCGATCCAGGCGGCGGCGGAAGCGTCCGCGATTCTGAATCTGCAGCAGCGCGCGTACGAAAAACAGAAGGAGGCAGAGGAAGCGGCGAAGAAGAAGGTGGAGAAGCGCGAGCGCGATCCGTATCTGTTTCCGTTCGAGGACTACTACTTCTTCGATCGCAAGTCATCGCGCGGCGGCGATCCGCGGCTGGTCGAGCGGGCGCTTTCGCTGCCGTCGGGTGACTACGACGTCTACGTGGCGCTCGTCGATCGCGCCCGGACCAAGACCGATACGCCCGCGATTCTGCATCGGACGGTCAGCGTTCCCGACTACTGGGACGATCGCCTCGCGCTGAGCAGCCTGATTCTCATCAGGAGCGTCAACGCGCTGAAGGCGCCGCTCCCGCCCGATCGGCAGGTCGAGCGGCCCTACACGCTCGGCCGGACGGAAATCGTCCCGGTGAGCGCGCACACGTTCGCGACGAGCGACGTGCTGTCGGTCGTGTTTCAGATCTGCAACTACGGCGCGCCCGATGCCGATCTGACGGCCGAGTACAACTTCTTTCAGGACGTGAACGGCGCGCGCCGATTGTTCAATCGAACGCCGGCGCAGCACCTGGCCGATGATGATCTCCCGCCGCCGTCGCCGTGGGAGACGCAGGCGTTCACCAGTCAGTCGGTACCGCTCAGCTCGTTTCCTCCGGGACAGTACGAGCTCGAAGTCACCGTGCGCGATCGGTTGACGCGGATGGCGGCGAAGGAGACCGTGACCTTCGTCGTTCGTTAGAGCTTCATTACTTCGTGAGGAGGGTTCTGTGAGAACTGCGGCTCTCGCGTGCGCGATCGTTGCCTCGCTGGCTTTTTCGATCACGGCTCAATCGGGTGCGAAGAACGGCGAGTGGCGCCATTACGGCGCCGACACCGGCAACACGCGCTACTCGCCGCTCGATCAGATCAACGCGTCGAACTTCAGCAAGCTCGAGCTCGCGTGGCGGTTCAAGACCGACTCGCTCGGCCCCCGTCCCGAGTACCAGTTCGAGGGCACGCCGCTCATGGCCGGCGGCATGGTGTATTCGACCGGCGGCACGCGGCGCGCCGTCGTGGCGCTGGATGCGGCGACGGGCGAGCTGATCTGGATGCACAGCGAGCGCGAAGGCGCGCGCGGCGCAAACGCGCCGCGCCAGTTGTCGGGCCGTGGATTGGCGTACTGGACCGACGGTGCGAACGACTCGCGCATCCTGTACGTGACGCCGGGCTATCGGCTGATCGCGCTCGACGCCAAGACGGGCGTGCCGGTCGCGAGCTTCGGCGATCGCGGCGTGGTCGATCTCAAAAAAGACAACGACCAGGAGATCGATCTCGTGACGGGCGAGATCGGTCTGCACTCGACGCCGGCCATCGCGCGCGACGTCGTCATCGTCGGCGCGGCGCACCGGTCGGGCGGCGTGCCGCGGAGCCGCATGAACGTCAAGGGCTACGTGCGCGGCTTCGACGTCCGCACGGGCAAGCGACTGTGGATCTTCCA
>Ga0114129_10002407_pt1 | contig 25986 bp, 21 predicted proteins | sample RhiMetdeltSRZDD1_FD_80071 | JGI IMG/M metagenome (GOLD analysis project Ga0114129, IMG submission 80071) | Populus rhizosphere microbial communities from Tennessee, USA - Rhizosphere MetaG P. deltoides SRZDD1 (version 2) (version 2) | ecosystem: Host-associated > Plants > Roots > Rhizosphere >...
CATCCCGTTCGCCGCATTGAACGTCGCGCTGTTCTACCGGCTCCTGCGGCGCATCCAGCAGGTGGAGGGCGGGACTCGGTCCGAATGGGACCACGCGATGTTCGCGCTCGTCTTCGGCTTCGGAACCCTCGCCTGGTCGTGCTCCATCCGCGGCGAAGTCTGGTTTACCGCCGAGGTGGTCGGCGTCACCTTCACGCTCATCTACCTGCAGGCGGCCCTGCGCGCGGCGCATCCAGTGGTGGCCGGGGCGGCGCTGGCGTGCGGAAGCCTGTGCCGCACCCCGATCGCATTCTCCGGGGTCTTCTTCGTCCTCGAAGCGTTCGCGAGCGGGCGCCGCCTCGACGGCGCAGATCTGCGCGCCGCGCTGCGCGACCGCCAGCGCCGCGACGAAGTCGCGCGTCGCATCGCTCACTTCGCAGCCTCGATTGCGCTCGTCGCCGCGCCGATGATGTGGATGAACCAGGCGCGATTCGGCAACCCGCTCGAGTTCGGGCACTCGCACCTGTACGCGAACCGCGTCAACTCCGACATTCGCGCGTACGGCCTCTTCAGCTTCCACTACCTCGCGCGGAACCTCCGTTCGGCGTTCCTGCTCCTGCCACAGATCGATCTCCAGCCATTCCGGCTCGGCTACGACCCGAACGGGATGAGCCTGTTCGTGACCACGCCGCTGTTCGCGCTGCTCTTCTTCCCGCGCGAGCGGCCGCGCCTGTGGCGACCTCTCTGGATCACGACACTGGCTGTCGCGATCCCGGGTTTCTTCTACCAGAACAACGGCTGGCAACAGTTCGGCTTCCGCTTCTCGCTCGACTACACGCCGCATCTGCTCGTGCTGCTCGCGCTCTCCGGACGCGCGCTCGACGGCCTCTTCTGGCTGCTCGCCACGATCGGCCTGGCCGTGAATGCGTGGGGTGCGGCCGTGTTCAACCGGCCGTGACTTCCGCCACACGGTCACCCACAGGAACCCGAGGCCGTGTTCGACCGCATCTTCCAGCCGCAGCAACACCACGGACTCGCGCAAGGGCGGCCGCCGCGCGCGCATCGCCCAGGCCGCCCGTTCGCCGCCCCCCACGACCACTGCGAGGAGCGAGGGCGAGCCCTGCCCGCCCCCGCTCCTCCGATCGCCGCCCCCCGCACCCACCACGTCCCCGCCCTGGGCAGCGCCGTCCGACTTGCGTTCCATCGGTCAGGCGACGGCCTCGAGTTGCACGGCCGGTCCCGCCGCAGCTCCTGCCGCCTCGCGAACGGATTTCTCCAGCGCCGCCGCGAGCTCGCCGTTCTGCTTCAGAGCCTCGGCCGCCTTCTCGCGGCCGGGCCCGAATCGCGCACCGCCGATCGTGAACCAGGCGCCGCTCTTCTCGACCAGAGCGCGGTCGCAGGCGAGGTCGAGCAGCTCGTGCGGCCGCGAGATGCCGACGCCGTAGAGAATGTCGAACTCGGCCTCCCGGAACGGTGGCGCGAGCTTGTTCTTGACGACCTTGACCCGCGTGCGCGATCCGATCACCTGCTCGCCTTCCTTCACCGCGCCGGTACGGCGGATGTCCAGCCGGACCGACGAATAGAACTTGAGGGCGTTCCCTCCGGTGGTGGTCTCCGGCGAACCGAAGACCACGCCGATCTTCATCCGGATCTGGTTGATGAACACGACGGTGGCGCCGTTCCGGCTCACCACCGCGGTCAGCTTCCGCAGCGCCTGCGACATGAGCCGCGCCTGCAGGCCCATGTGGTGGTCGCCCATCTCGCCTTCGATCTCCGCTTTGGGCACCAGCGCCGCGACCGAGTCGATCACCACCAGGTCGACCGCGCCACTGCGGACGAGCGTCTCCGCGATTTCCAGGGCCTGCTCGCCCGTGTCGGGCTGCGAGATGAGCAGCTCCTCGATCTTCACCCCGAGTTTCTTCGCGTACCCTACGTCGAGCGCGTGCTCCGCATCGATGAAGGCGGCGCACCCGCCTTGCGCCTGCACCTGCGCGATGGCGTGGAGTGTCAGCGTCGTCTTGCCCGACGACTCGGGCCCGTAGATCTCGACGACGCGCCCGCGCGGGTATCCGCCACACCCGAGCGCCAGGTCGAGGCCGATCGAGCCCGTCTCGATCACCGAGACCGGCTGCGCGGCGAGATCGTCCTCGCCCAGCCGCATGATGGCGCCCTTCCCGAACTGCTTCTCGATGGCGCCCATCGCGGCGAGGACCGCCTTCAGCTTCTCCGAAATCTTGCTCACGTTCCCTCCGGAATGGCCCAGGACGATGCGTCCGGGGAACCTGCTTGCAGCGCGGTTTGCCGCGCGCGGTGGATGCTCGGAATGACGGGCCCCTGCCGCGGCTCGATCGGCCGATCGAGGCAGCGGTACTGCACCACCTCGAGCACGTGCTTCTCCTCGATGCGCGGACTTCCTTCGAGGTCGGCGGCGGTGCGGGCGAGCTTGAGGATGCGGTCGTGAGCGCGCGCCGAAAGCTGGAGGCGCTCCATCGAGGAGGCGAGCTTCGCTCGCGCTTCGCTCGTCGCACGGCACAGCTCACGCAAGGTCCGGCCGCGGAGCTGCGCGTTTGCGTAGACGCCGGGAAGCCCGCGGAACCGCTTTCGCTGCAGCTCCCGCGCCGTTTCGACGCGCTCGCGCACTTGCGCAGACGATTCGCCCGCCGGCGTCTCGGCCAGCTCGGAGGGCTTGAGCGCCCTTGCCTCGACGTGCAGGTCGATCCGATCGAGGATCGGCCCCGAGATGCGGCGCCGGTAGAGCTGCCTCGTCGGCACGCCGCAGATGCAACGGCTCTCGCCCTCGTACCCGCACGGGCACGGGTTCATCGCCGCCACCAGCATGAACCGGGAGGGCAAGAGCGCCGCACCGCGCGACCGCACGATCGAGACCTCGCCGTCCTCGAGCGGCTGCCGCAACGCTTCCAGCGCGGTGCGGCCAAACTCCGGCAGCTCGTCCAGGAACAACAGCCCGTTGGTTGCGAGGGACACCTCGCCCGGCCGGGGAGGCGAGCCGCCGCCGATCAGCCCCGCGACCGAGATGGTGTGGTGCGGAGCGCGAAATGGTCGTTCCCTGATGAGCGCGCTGGTCTCGCGAAACCGACCGGCGACGGACCAGATCGAGGTCGTCTCGATCGCCTCCTCGAAGGTCATCGGCGGCAACAGGCCCGGCACTCGCCGCGCGAGCATCGTCTTGCCAGCACCCGGCGGTCCGACCAGCAGGGCGCTGTGACCTCCGGCGGCTGCGATCTCGAGCGCGCGCTTGCAAGTCGCCTGTCCCCGCACTTCGGACAGGTCCACAGTTGCCTCTACCGAGGGCTGCGGAGGCGACGGGGATGGCGGCACCTCGAGCTGGCCTGCCAGGACCTGCGCCGCTTCCAGCAGTGTGCGGACAGCGTGGACCTCGAGGCCCTCGACGAGCGCCGCTTCGCCGCCGTTCTGCTCCGGGACGATGATCCGGCGGATGCCCGCCTTCCGCGCGAGCAGCGCGATGGGCAGCACCCCACGCACCGGCAACACGTCGCCGGCGAGCGACAGCTCTCCGACCGCGAGCACCGGTCCGTCGCTGGGCACGACGAACTTGGCCGCTTCGAGCACCGCCAGTGCGATGGCGAGGTCGAACGCGGGGCCTTCCTTGCGCACGTCGCCCGGTGCCAGGTTGACGGTGACGCGCTTCTGCGGGAGTTGCCAGCCACCGGTCCGGAGGGCCGTCGCCACGCGGATCTTCGCATCGCCGCAGGCCGCGTCGGGCAACCCGACGAGGAAGAATCCGGGAAGCCCGAGCGACAGATCGACCTGCACCGAGACGGGCAGGGCAGTGACCCCGAGCAGGGCCGCGCAATGCAACGTGCCAGGCATCCGCCCGCGGCCCTTGCGAGCGGCGTGCCGCCGGCGCTACGAGCGGAGCGCGCGCCGCGGACCTGTCCGGAAACGAGAGGGGATGTCGAAACGAGACAGCGCGCTACCACCAACCCCCGTCCGACCACCAGAACCGGCGGCGCCGGCGGGACGGACTGAACAACGCGAGCAGCAGCGCAAGCGACCCGAAGAAGAGCCACGTCGCCACCGGCTCGTGCGTGCGCAGCGCGACGAGCCCGGTTCCGCCGAGCCACGCAGCGGTGATCGCCGCGGCGCGCCAGCGCCAGGCTGGCGACATCGCGATCACCGCGCGGATGCCGAACGGGACGTAGCTCCCGTCCGCCATCCACAACAGCCGCGACTCTTCACGCTCCGCCACTTCCCGGGCGAGCACCTCTCCCAGGGCGTAGCGCGGGTCCTGCGCGCGCAGGCGCTGCCGTTCGAGCTCCGCTCCGACCTCGCGCGCCAGCTCGGCGTCGCCGGAAAGGCGGGGCGCCTCGTGCATCTTGCGCAGCGCCTCCTGCTCGGCGGCGGCCTCGGCGCGTCGCTTCTGCCAGAGCTGCCGGTTGTAGAGCTCCTGCTCGGGCGTGTGCAGCGGCGCGCCGCAGTTCGCGCACTTCTGCGCGAAGCGCGTGTTGTCCATCTCGCACCGCGCGCAGCGCAGGAAGGGCTGCGCATCGTCGGGTTCTATGTCCGTCTCGATGCCGCTCCCGGGCGGCCGCTCCTCCTCCGGAGCGAACCTTCCCGGGCTGGCCACGGGGGTCTGCTGCTCCCCGGGCCGGTGCGGCCGCTCGAGCTTCAAGAAGCGCGTGAACCGTCCCGCCATCACGCCACCTTCGCCGGCTTGGCGCGCTTCGAGGCGGGCCGCGCGCGCGTCTTCGCCCACTCGCGCTGGCGCGCGATGTCCTCGCCCATCGTGGTCGCCAGCGGGATGGTCTCCTGCACGGCGCGCACGAGATGCTTCTGTTCCAGCTCCACTCCCTCCGCGAAGGCGAAGTGCAGGCCGGAGATGACCGCCTGCTCGATCTCGCTGCCGCTGTACGCCTCGGAGATCTGCGCCAGCTCGGCCAGGTCGAACTTCGCCGGGTCGCGGTTGCGCCGCGAGAGATGGATCGACCAGATCTCCCGCCGCTCGGCGCTCGCCGGCAGGTCGATGAAGAAGATCTCGTCGAAGCGCCCCTTGCGCAGAAGCTCCGGCGGGAGCGCGTCGATCTTGTTGGCCGTCGCCACCACGAACACCGGTGCCGTCTTCTCCTGCAACCACGTGAGCATCGCGCCGAAGACGCGTGCGGTGACGCCGCCGTCCACCTGCCCCGACGACGCCGTCCCGGAGAGGCCCTTCTCGATCTCGTCCACCCACAGCACGGCCGGCGCCACGCTCTCGGCGACGCGGATGGCCTTGCGCAGGTTCTCCTCGGAGCTGCCGATGAAATTGGAGAAGATCCGGCCCATGTCGAGCCGGAGCAGCGGCAGCGACCACTGATTGGCGATGGCCTTCGCGGTGAGGCTCTTCCCGCAGCCCTGCACCCCGAGGAGCAAGAGTCCCTTCGGTGCCGGCAGCCCGAACTTGCGCGCAGGCTCGCCGAACGCCGCCGCGCGGTTCCCGAGCCACTGCTTCAAAGCGTCGACGCCGCCCACCGTGCCGAGGCTCTCCTCGACCGTGACGAACTCGAGCAGCCCGCTCTTGCGGATCACCTGCCGCTTCTCGTCGAGCACCAGCCGGACGTCGTTGCCGCTCAGGCTGCCGTCGGTGGCGATCGCCTTGGCGAAGGCGTTCTCCGCTTCCGACAAGGTCAGCCCCTGCGCCGCCTTGATGAGCTGCTCGGCCTGGTCGCGATCGAGGTTGATGGTCGCCTTGTTGCCTTGCCGCACGACGGTCACGATCTCGCGCAGCAGTTGGTACAGGTCGCGAAACCCGGGCAGCGGCACGTCGAGGACCGAGATCTCCTTCTCCAGCTCGACCGGGATCTGCAGGACGGGCGAGAGCAGGATGACGGTGGTGTAGGTCGACTTGAGATCGTGCGCCAGCTCGCGCAAGGCGCGCACCACCTGCGGATCGCTCAGGAACGGATGGAAGTCCTTCAGCACCACGAGCGACGGCTCGCCGAGCTTCGAGAGCGTCGCGAGCATCTCCACCGGCGTCTTCTGCGCATCGAGGTGCGGAACGGCGCGCGCGCCGCCGACGCGCCGCAGGCCGCGCGTCACGGACCAGGCAAAGAGCACCTTGCCGTGCTGCGCCGCGAGGTCCTGCAGGATGGCGTCGAGCCGCTGCTCCTCCCAGCTGACCAGGTAGATGAGCGGGTAGCGGGCGCGGACGAGCGTGTCGAGGTCCGCGACGAAGCGCGGCGGAGGCGGAGGGGGATGCTCGGCGAGCGCTTCGGACACGCGCCTTCGAGTCTAGGCGGATCAGCGCGCGGCGGCGCGTTTCAGGCGAGCGATGGCTTCGGGAGCGCGCGAGAGAGGTACGTCGAGGTGGGTGACGAGGCGGACGCGGCTCTTCCCACCCTCTGCGTTGCAGAGCAGCCCTTCCGCCTTGCACGCGGCCGCGAAGGCGACGGCGCCGATGGGGAGATCCACGTCGACGAAGAGCAGGTTCGTCTCCGGCATGGTGCACCGCAGCCCGCGGATGGCTTGCACTCCCTCGGCGATCGCCCTCGCGCAGCGGTGGTCCTCCTCGAGGCGCTGCAGATGGTGCTCCAGCGCGTAGATGCCGGCCGCCGCGAGGATGCCCGCCTGCCGCATGCCGCCGCCGAGCCGCTTGCGGAGCCGCTGCAGGAGCGGCAAGCGCGCCCGCGTGGTGGCGACGAGCGACCCGGCGGGCGCGCCGAGGCCCTTGCTGAGCGCGACGCTCACCGTGTCCCCGCACGCGGCGTAGTCGGACAGCTTCACACCCGAGGCGACGTGGGCGTTCCACAGCCGCGCGCCATCCAGGTGCACCAAAAGGCCAGCCTCGCGCGCTGCCTGCGCGACGGCCCGCATCGTCGCGACGGGCCACACGGATCCGCCGCCGCGGTTGTGCGTGTTCTCCAGCGCGACCGCTTTCTGCAGAGGCGCGTGCACGTCCGTCGATCGCCGCAGCACCGCGCGCAGCGCGTCCGCCTCGAAGATGCCGCGCACCCCGTCGATCGCGAGCGTCTGCGCCCCCCACAGCGCCGGCGCCGCCGCGCCTTCGTAGTTCACGATGTGGCTGCCGCGCTCGCAGACGATCTCGTCGCCGTGCGACACGAGCGATCCGACGGCGATCTGGTTCGCCATCGTGCCGGTCGGGACCCACAGGGCGCATTCCTTCCCGAGCAGCTCGGCGACCCGGTCCTGCAGCCGGTTGACGGTGGGATCCTCGCCGTAGACGTCGTCGCCGACTTCGGCGTCCGCCATCGCCTTGCGCATGCCGGGCGTGGGGCGGGTGACCGTATCGCTGCGCAGATCGATCACGTCCATGCGCATATTGCATCCCACAACGGTCGCGGTGTGAAAAGCATAGCGGCGGCGCATACCGCCGCCGACTAGTGTGAAAGCATGCCTCGCGAGCCGAAGGAAGCGAAAAGCGCGCGGGCCCGCCGCATCGTCGCGAAGCTCGACAAGGCGATGCCGGAGGCGCGCATCGCCCTCGAATACGAGAACGAGCTGCAGCTCCTCGTCGCGGTCATGCTGTCCGCCCAGGCGACCGACGCGGTGGTGAACACCGTGACGCCCGATCTGTTCGCGAAGTACCGCACCGCGGAGGACTACGCGCGGGCCACCCTGCCCGAGCTGGAGAACGCGATCCGGCGCATCGGGCTGTTCCGCAGCAAGGCGCGCAACCTCCATGCCGCCATGCAGCGCATCGCCCGCGAGCACGGCGGCAAGCTGCCGCGCACGCGCGAGGAGTTGTACGGGCTGCCGGGCGTAGGCTGGAAGACGGCCGGAGTGGTGGTGAACCACGCCTTCGGCACGCCCGCCCTTCCGGTGGACACGCACGTCGGCCGCGTCTCGCGCCGGCTGGGGCTGACGAAGCAGGAAGATCCGGACAAGGTGGAGAGCGAGCTCTCCCTGCTCCTCCCGCCCGAGAAATGGGGCAGGGCGCACCAGCTGCTCATCTGGCATGGTCGCCGGACCTGCATCGCCCGCAAGCCGCACTGCTCGCGCTGCGTGGTTGCGCAGGAGTGCCGCCGGATTGGGGTGACTACTTCCGACTAGCTGGGCTTACTTCGGCCGGCTTATGTCCCGCAAACCGTCGTTCTACAACGGCAACGGACTCGACCACGGAGCCCGAAATGCCGCTGCTCGGCGCCGGAACCTCGCTCTCAGATTCGAATACCGGCCCGGCCGCGCTCGCGACCCTCCTCTTCCTCCTCGAAGCCGTGCGCAAGATGCGGCGCGCTTTGCACGACCCTGGGGCCAATCGCAAAGGGCACGTCGCCGGGCTCCTGCTCTGGGCGGCCTGGGCGTCGACGGCGGGCGGCTCCTACCTGTTGAAAATCGATCTGCCCGTGGTCGGTCTTCTCCTCTACGTCGGCACGTTCGTCTTCATCGTGCTCGGTGTGTTCCTGGGCATCGGTGGGCTGCTCGAGATCAGGGCGGCACCGGCCCGCTACACTTCAGGAAAGGCGCAGGCCGTCCGGGCGCTGGTCAGCGCGGGGATGTACCTGTCGATCGTCGCGGCGGGCGCGTACTTCGCTTTCCAGGCGCGCCGAGGCAAGGACGGCCCCAACCTCCTGGCGTCGGAGCCGAAGTCGCCGGTGCTGGAGCGGGCCGACCTGAATTTCCGGCTCCGTCGGCCGCCGTCTCCGTGGCTCGAGCTGGACGCGAACAAGATCAACAAGGACGCCTCGATCGTTTTGTCGCGCGCCGACTCGAACATGCTCTTGATGGTCTTCGCGGAGAAGCCGGGCGAGGGACAGCGCACGACGCCGGGAATACTGGACGCCTGGAGGGCGCGCGTCGAAAGCAGCTCGCGCAAATCGTCATTCATGGCTGCGCGTCCGACGAAACTTGCCGGCCTCGACGCCATGCGGGCGACCGCCACCGCCACTTTCGACAACCTCGATCGCGCCATCGTCAACGTCGCGCTCGAGCACAACGGGTTCGCCTACGAGCTCATTCTGTCGGGCCAGGCCGGACAGGAGTCCGCTGTCCATCGGGAAGCCGACGAGCTGTTCGCCGGATTCGAGCTCATCGATCCCGCGAAGTATGCGCGATCGCCCCGCAACCCTGCGCCGGCGTTCGCCTCGAAGGACTTCGGCTATCGGATCGATCTGGGGGGCAATCCCTGGGGGGAATTCCGGAATCTCTCCAGCCGCCTGCCGCGCGCCGAGTTCGGCGCGCTGTGCGGCAAGAGCGTCGGAATGGCGATCGAGCCCGTGCCGCTCTTGGGGCACAAGCCACCGCCGGCCGACGCCGACAGGGCGCTGCTGTCCCTCATGGACCTGGAGCACGAGAAGCCGCTGCAGCGGGTCGCGCTCGAGCGCGGCGACTGGCGCGGATTCGAGTCCTCCTTCGAGAATTCTGTCGACGGGACTTCGTTCCGATACCGCGCGTGGACGCTGATCGGTCCCGATGCAGCGATCTTCGCGGTGGAGTGGCGCACCCTGGGCGCGCCGGTGGACGCCTGCCCGGCGGCGCTCGAGAAGCTCGTGCTCGGCGTACCCGCGCCCGTTGCGCCGAGTGCCGTTTCGCGGCCGGCCGCCGTCGCGCACTTCTTCAACGAGCTTGGGCTCGCCGCCTTCGAGAACGGCCGCTTCGACCAGGCATTGGAGGCGTTCGAGCAGGCCCACGCGGTCGCCCCGCAGGAGAACGCCTACGCGACCAACGTGGTGGGCACGCTCCGGCGCGCGGGGAAGAAGCAGGCCGCCATCGAATGGCTGGGGCGCGAGCTCAAGGGCGCGAGCTGCTCGGCGCCGCTGCGCGCCACGCTGGCTTTCAATCTCGCCGACGTCGGCAAGGCGCCGGAAGCCCTCGCTACCTGGACCGGGCTCTTCGCCTGCGGCTACCTCGACGATGCCGCGTTCGCGCAGTACGCGCGTTTCCTCGAGTCGCACGGCAAGGTGGACCTCGCCCTCAAGGAGGCCGCCGCCTACACGGCGCGGTACGACTCGGTAGCGATCGCTTTGCTGCGCTCCGACTTGCTGGCGCGGAAGGGGGACCGCGACGGCGCCATCGCGCTGCTCGACGACCGGCAGAAGCGGAAGGGATTCGACAAGGCCGTCGCCGTCCACCTCGCCGACCTTGCCATCGACGCCGAGCGGCCGGCCGAGGCCGTCCGCATCTGCGAGGAGCTGGTTTCCCGCGGCTTTGCCGGCAACGACGTCCGCATGCTGCAGGCGCGCGCCGAGTACCGCCTGAAGTGGTACGCGCGCGCCAAGGCGTCTCTCGAGCTGGCGCTCAAGTCGGAACCGTCCGACGAGGATGCGCAGCGCTTCCTGGAGCACGTCTCCGCCGTCCTCGGCGAGGGGAAGAACAGCGCCATCAAGGAACCGATCGAACCGGTGCCCTTGCCGGCGGTCCTCGCCGCCTCCGTACCGGAGCCGGCGGACCACGGACACAGTGTGGCGTACGCGCTGCGAGCGACGGCCATCTCGTTCGTGCGCGCGAAGGACCTGCGCACGACCGAGTATCGCCGCATCCGCGTGCTCGACGAGACCGGGGTCAGCCGATTCAGCACCTTCGACTTCGGTTTCGATCCCCTCTCCGAGGCGCTCTACGTCAACAAGCTGGAAGTGAAGGACGCCGCGGGTAACGTCGTCACGGCGAGCGCGTCGGAAGCGTACGTCTCCGACGAAGCGTCCGCCGAGAAGGGGACGCAGCGGCGCACGCTGTTCGTACCCATCCCAGGCCTCCGCCCCGGATCGACGATCGAGCTGGTGCTGACCCGGCGCGCCCTGGCGCCGCCGGACCGCATGGAATTCAGGGAGCAGGCGCTGTCCACCGGCTACCCGGTCGCGCGCAGTGCCCTGTTCGTTCGCGGCGACGTCGATGCCATCGAGAGCCGGACGACGCCCGCTCTCTCTGCGCGGCGGCTGGCAGAGGGCATCGCCTGGGTGGTCGAGTCGCCCCCCGTGTACCGCTGGGAGCCGTTGCAGCCGCCGAGCGACGAGTTCCTGCCCACGGTCTGGCTCGGCGATGCGACCGGCACGTGGGAAGCCGTGGGCAAGAAGTACCTGCAGTCCCTCGACAAGCTGCTCGCGCTCGATCCCGCCGTCGTGCGCGCCGCGAAGAAGATCGATCGCAACCCGGCTTCCCTGGTCCGCTTCGTCCAGAAGGAGCTGACGTACAAGGCGATCGAGTTCGGCCGCGGCGCGCAGATCCCTCGGCCGCCGGGCGACGTGCTGCGGCGCCGCTACGGAGATTGCAAGGACCACGCGCTGCTCCTCTCGCAGATGCTCGGCAGCGCCGGCGTGCAGGCGCGGCTGGCGCTGGTCAGGACGGGCGGGCCGCTCCGCCGGGAGATGCCGTCGCTCGACCAGTTCGACCACATGGTCGTGTATCTGCCCGAGCAGGATGTGTTCGTCGACGCGACCAACAAGTCGGCGGACCTGCTGCGCGGCGTGACGCCCGGGATCGCGGGAAAGGACGCGCTGGTGCTCGACCCGAAGAAGCCGCGCCTTGTCCGCATCCCCGAGCAGGGTGAGGACGCCGGCGACGTCAGGCTGGTGCGCGATGCCCACCTCGTCGCCGGCGCCGATCTGGAGGTGAACGAGACCGCCACCTACCGGGGCAACGAGGCGGCGATGATGCGCGCGTACTTCGACGACATCGAGCCGAAGGCGCGCGTCGCGGCCATGCAACGCAAGCTCTCCGGACATGGACGCGAGGTGGAAGTGCTCTCCCTCGACGTCCGCGATCTGCGCGATCCGCAGAAGCCGCTCGCCGTCCAGATCAAGTACGTCCAGCGTGGGGCGTTCCACGCGGTGGGCGGCCAGCTGGTGGGAAAGCTGCCCGCGCCGGTCGAGCGCAGCCGACTCGAAATCGGGGCCGACGTGCGCGAGACGCCGTTCCAGTTCCGGCTGCCGCTCCACGTCGAGAGCACGGTCAAGCTGGAGCTGCCTGAGGGGTACTCGCTGGCGCAGCCTCTCGCGACGCGAGCTTCCGCCGACGCGCGATTCGCCGGATGGCGCATGTCGCCCGACGGTCCGCCGGGTAGCAGCGAGTTTCGCGCACGTTTCGATTACGGCCGCAAGAGAGGTCGCCATCCTTCGACGGAGTACACGGACTTGCGACGCGACACGGAGGCCGCGCTCTCCGCGCTCGAGCAGGAGATCGTCCTGCAGCGGGTCGCGCTGGGCCGTTCGGACTGAAGACGCGTGGCTCCTACTCGCGCCTCGCGTTCCTCACCTCACCGTCCTTCCGGACGGAATGCGCGGCCTGCTACCGGAAAAAGGATGCGTTCGCTCCGGCAGCTCGCGGGTGCCGCCGCGCTCGTCGCGGGATGCGCCGCGTGCGGACGCAGCGCGCCTGCGGCGGCCCCTCCTGCTGCGCACGTCCAGGAACGGCCGGAGCACAACTTCCGCTTCCGCCCGCCCAGCGCAGACTGGGTCCGCCTCGACCCGGCGCAGATCGACCCGACCGCCGCGGTGGCGTATTCGCGCTCCCGGCCCGACCTCTCCTTCCTCGTGCACGTCAGCCGCCCGGGCGGCGAGGTCCGGCCGGAGACGCTGGCCGCGTCGTGGAAGCAGAAGCTCGAGGCGCAGGCGTCGGGCGCCGTCGACCTCTCTTCGTCGCCGCTCGAGCTGCACGGTCTCGCAGGCATCCGCGCGGTGGCCAGCGCCAGCGTGCAGGGAACGAAAGTCGTCTACGAGAGCTGGATCGTCCCGCGCAACGGGTGGCTGTACGAACTGCTCGCCTGGGGTCCCGCCAAGGACCGCACTGCGCTGGAGCGCGAGGCGCGCACGCTCTTCGCCGGGTTCGAGCTCATCGACCCGACCGTTCGCGCCGTCGCGGTGCGGCGGCGCGCAAAGCCGTACACGTCGCGCGATGCGGGCTGGTCGATCGATCTGGGCGTCCCCTGGACCGAGGGGAGCACGCCGCAGGACGCCTTCCCTGCCGCCGAGTACGGCGCTTCTTGCGGGGACGCCTCCATCGTCGTGGCGGGCGTGCCGCTCCTGGGACACAGGCCGCCGCTCGACATCGCGGTCGCTGCTCTGGTCGCGCTGCTCGACGTCCGGAACGGGCAGGAGCTTCCGCGGCGGCCGCTGCGCGCCGGCGGGTGGAGTGGCTACGAAATGCCGTACCAACATGAGATCTACGGCCGCTGGATGCGGTGGCGGCTATGGGCGCTGGTCGGCGACGAAGCGGCGGTCGTCGCGGCCGAGTGGCGCCCGCCCGAGCAGCCGGAGAACGAATGCGCCGAGCCGCTCGACAAGATCGCGACCGGCCGCGCTCCGCGCCTGAGCGCGGGCAGCGTGCAGCGCAAGGCCGTCGCGGCGCGGTTCTTCGCCGACGTGGCGAGGCGCCTGCGCGCAGCGAGGCGCGGGACCGAGAGCGCGGCCTGGTTCGCCGAGGCAGGAGCGCTGTCGCCGGACGACACGGGGCTCCTCGCCGACGAGGTGCGGGAGCTGCAGCAGGCCGGTCGACGCGACGAAGCCGCGAGGCGCATCGCAGCCAAGGTCCAAGCGTCGACGTGCGCGTCCGCGCTGCGGGTCCAGGCAGCGCGACTCCTGGCCGACCTCGGCCGATCCGCGGAGGCAATCTCGACGTGGGGCAACGCGTTTGCGTGCGGGTACCGGGACGCCGACGCCCTGTCGCAGTACCTGCGGTTCCTGGAGCGCGAGGGGAAGCTGGATCTCGCCTTCCGCGAGGCACAGGCGTACGCCGATCCCGCCGATCTGCCACGGCTGCGCGGCCAGCTCGCGGCAGGCGAGCGGCCATAACGAACCGGCGCCGGCCGTCCAGCAGTAGCGGTATCGGGCAGCGACAACGGAAAAACCCGCGATTCCGCCGCGCTTTTCTTGCGCACCTCGACCGGCGGCCTAGAGTGGCCCCATGCCTCGCAAGCGCCTCGTGCGCAAGGCCATCGAGAAGAAGCTCCACCGCGCGATCCAGCTCGCCGCGCGCGCCGAGCGCTCCCTGGCCCGCGCCGCCAAGAAGATCGAGGAGACCGAAGCCCGGTTCTCCCGCCTGATCGAACCGGTGTAGGTTCGACAGCGGCTCGCGCCTCGCGGCCCGGAGTCCGGGCTGCCCCGACGGCGCGGCGGACGAGGTCTTCCGTGGCCCTCTACGCGTTCGTGGTGGTCAAGTATCGCTACCCGCTCGAGCGCATGACGCAGACGCTGGACCGGCACCGCGCCTACCTGCGCGAGCTGCACACCCAGGGGAAGATGATCGCCTCCGGGCCGTTCGTCCCCCGCGAGGGGGGCGCGATCCTGCTGCGCGTGGAAGACGAGTCCGAGATCCAGCCCCTCCTCGACAAGGACCCCTTCCAGATCGAGCGGCTGGTGGACACGACCATCCACCGTTGGGCGCCGAACATCGGCGTCGAAGGATTGGAGTCCCTGGCCGTCCGCCGCTGACCGCCCTTCGTCCTTCTCCCCGGGTCGACTCCGACGTTCGGTCGTCTCCCCCCGCTGCGGCGCGGTGAGCATCATCGCCGCGTCCAGGTGCGAGGGGGGCGTCGTGGGACGGCCTTGGGCGGCGGTCGCGGTCTCGGGGTTCTTGGTCGCTTGCGGCGGAAGCAGTCACGGGCCCGGCGCAGATCCCGCTGCCCCTCCGGCCGGCGCAGATCCCGCTGCCCCTCCGGCCGGCGCAGATCCCGCTGCCCCTCCGGCCGGCGACGGCGTGGCCGGCGCGCGGACGGTGGTCTCGCTGACGTTCGACGATGCGCTCGCGCAGCAGATGGGCGCGGCAGCGGTCCTGGAACGCCACGGGATGCGCGGGACCTTCTTCCTCAACACGTGGCGGCTGCGCAAAATCTCCGCGGACGACATGACCCCCGCGCAGGCCGCGGACCTGCAGGCGCGCGGACACGAGATCGGCGGCCACACGCTCGATCATCCGCACCTGACGACGCTGACGCCCGCCCAGCAGCACGTCCAGATCTGCGACGATCGCGCTTACTTGAGCTCGCTCGGACTCGACGTCCAGAACTTCGCCTACCCCTTCGGCGACTGGAACGCGCAGGCGCGGCAGGCGGTGATCGACTGCGGCTACGACTCCGCGCGCAGCGTGTCGGGAATCGCGGCCGCGGTCGCCGCGGAAGGCCTGGTCCCGAAGGACCCGTTCGTGCTGCGAGCGCCCAGGTCCATCGCCTCCACGGATACGGTCGGGCAGATCGAATCGTGGGTCAACGCCGCCGAGCGCCAGGGCGGCTGGCTCATCCTGACGTTCCACCACATCTGCGACGCCTGCGCCGGGAACGCGATCCGCCCCGAGGACTTCGAGGACCTGGTCGGCTGGCTCGAGCAGCGGCGGTCCGCCGGGACCGTGACCGCGCGCGTGCGCGACGTGATCGGCGGCGCGACGAAGCCGGTCGTCACCTGGCCGCCGTGACAGGCACGGTCCCACCCAGCTTGGCGAGGGCGTCCTTGGCGTTGCGGCGGAAACCGTCCTCGGTCGCGTAGAGGCGGAGGAACTCCGTCAGGTGCGAGCGCGCCCGCGCGCGATTGCCGAGAGCGAAGTCGCTCATGCCGGCGTGGTACAGCGCCATGTAGTTGTCCGGCGCCGACTCCAGCACGAGGTTCATGATGGCTGCGGCGGCCACGTCGTCGCCGGCGTCCGCGACGGGATGCGCCAGGTCGAAGACGATGCCCGCGGCGCGGTATCGCTCGGGCGCGTCCAAGCGCTGGAGCAGCGCGCGCGCCTCGTCGATCTTGCCCGCGAGCGCCCAGCAACCCGCGGCGAATCCTGCTCCGTCCCAGCCGGGTGCAGCCGGGTTGCGCGCCATGAACTGCGCGACCTCGACGGGATTGCAGAACGGCTTGGCGCGCGAGAACCAGCGCTGGGCCGGATTGCCGCGCGGCGGATCGCGCGGAACGGTCCGAACGGTGACCGAAGGGGACGCGCGCGTCAGTGAGGTCGCGATCGCGGCGCCCGCGATCAGCGCGGCGGCGGCGAAGGCGGCGAAGCGGGGCCGGACGGCCGGGGGACGGGGCGGATCCTGCAGGAGCGCCAGCGCTGCCTGCGCGCCTCGAACCCGCCGATCCCGGCGCGGCTGCACCAGCCGGACGATCAGGTCGCGGAGCGGAATGCCGGCCGGCACGCGCAGCGAGAAGTCACCCGCGAGCAGATCCGAAGGCGGCCGCCCCGTCGCGGCGTGCAGGAGGGTGGCGCCGAGCGCGTAGAGATCGCTCGTCGCGTCGACGGTGCCGCCGAGCTGCTCGGTCGGCATGTACCCGAAGGTGCCGACCAGCGTCGCTCCGAAGGTTCGCGAGCCCTGCAACCGCCGCGCGCTGCCGAAGTCGACCAGCACCAGCTCGCCGCCCGGGCGGACGATCAGGTTGTCGGGCTTGATGTCCCGATGGAGGAGGCCGAGCTGGTGCAGGTATGCGAGCACGCGCAGCACCTGCGTCGCGACTTCGCGCAGCTCGGCCTCGCCGAGCGGTCCGCGCGCGATGCGCGCCGAGAGCGGCTCGCCGTCGATGAACTCGGCCGCGAGGTACAGCCGGAGCTGGACTCCTTCGCCTTCCCGGAAGCTCTCGACGAACCGCGGGATCGAGGGGTGGTGCAGCGTCTTGAGCGTCGCCGCCTCGCGCTCGAACGCGTCGATCTGCTGCGCGCCGGGGACGGTGGCGAACTGCAGCTCCTTCAGCGCGATGACCGCGCCGTCCTCCGAGCGGGCACGGTAGACGCGGCCGCTGGCGCCCTGGCCGAGGATGCGCTCGATGCGGTAGCTGCCGGCGACGCGCGACACGCCGCAATAGGCGCAGCGCGGCTCGGCGCCCGCACGGCTGCAGCCTGGACACGGAGTCGCCAGAAGTCCCCCTTTAGCGATTGTACCGGCGGCCCGCGACTTGGCGATTGGCGCGCTTTGACTACAGACGGCGCTGGTCGGACCACCCGCGAGGCACCACCAGCTCCACGGCGGCAGAGGGAACCCAGCCGGTCAAACCGTTGGCGAGCTTCACGCGGCGGAAGCCCTGGTCTTCGTCCTCGACGCGCAGCGCGGTGCCCTCGTGGACCTCGAAATGGCTCGCGGCGCGGTCGCTGGGGCCTTCGTGCGCCGCAGCCGCCTGCGCGACGACCACCGCGCGATGCAGCGTCAGTCGGTGCGCGGCGGCGGAACCGGCGGTGACCAGCGCCGCCGCTCCCGCGACCACGAAGCAGGCGATCGCGGAGCCGGCCAGCCTGGCGCGCGGCCGCAGGACGTTGAGGGCCACCAGGGCCCAGCCCAGCGACCACAGCGCGGCGAGCGCGACGGCAGCGGCGCGGCCCGGGAGCGGCGCGAGCACGCGCGAGACTGCTTCCGCCCCGCCTTCGTCGGGCTCGCCCTCGAGCTTGTCGACGTTGCCCCTGCGCACTTCGAGCAGGTCCGCCCGAGCGTCGTCGTCCGACGGGTCGAGGAACAGCGCGCGCTCCAGGTGCAGCGCCGCCAGCCCGCGCTTGCCCTGGCGCAGGTACGCCGCGCCGAGGTTGGTCTCCAGCTCGGGGCTGACGAGGCCTTCCTCGAGGAGCGCCTCGTACCCGGCAACGGCGCGCGAGGTGTCGCCGGAGAGGTAGGCCGCGTTCGCCTGATCGAAGAGCGCGTTCCCGCGCGCCTCCGGCGGGACGGTCACCGCCGCCTGTGCGGCCGACGCGGCGCAGAGCGCGGCGAGCGCGAGCAGCCTCATGCGCTCCTCCGCAGCTTGTCGAGCTCGCCCAGGAGCCGCTCGGCGCGTTCGAGCCGCGCCTCCTGCGAAGGAAGATCGGCCCCGCCCGGGGCGAAACGCGCGCGGTCGCACTCGTCGAGGACCGCGAGCACGGCCCGCACGGTGCCGGGCGGATGTCCGCGGTCGAGCAGCGCGCGGCCCAGCTCGTCGCGCGTCATGCCCGCGGCCGCGATGCCCTGCTTGTCCGCCAGGTAGCCGGTGAGAGCGCGAGCGATCTCGGCGTGGAAATCGGACGCCGAGGCGTTCCCGCGTCGCTGCTCGCGGAGGAGCTCTTCCGCGCCGCGCAGGCGTGCCCGCGCCGCGCTGCGCGCTTTCTTGACGCGCTCCTCGGCGGGGTCCCGCGCCAGCACGCGACGCAGGCGGCCGGCTCCGGCGACCACGGCAACGGCGACGGGGCCGGCCGCGAGCAGAGGCCAGAACCACTCGCGCGTCCAAGGCGGTGCATCGACGGAGGCGCGCGTCATGCGGAGCCGGATGGGCCGCAGGCCGCCCGCGCCGAGGAGGTTCTGCGCAATCGCTTGCGAGGCCGCTGGCGCGCCGGCGGGCGCGGCGTGCACCTCCAGGCGGATCGGCTCGGTCCGCACCGCGCGGTAGGCCTTCTGCGCCGGGTCGAACACGTCCATCGAGAGCGCCGGGATTTCCATCGCGCCGGTCCGTTCGGGGACGAGGAGCTGCTCGACCGTCCGCGAGCCGGTCACCTGGCCCTGCTCGATGGTCGACTTGTCGGTCGTCGTCGCGTCGTACGAGCGCAGGCCCGGGATCTGCCCCAGCTTCGGCAGCGCCAGGTTGCGGACGTTGCCGCGGCCCTGCGCGACCAGCCTGAACGTGACCGGCTGTCCGACCGCGACCGTGACCGGATCGGTCGACGCGGTGAGCGTCCAGCTCCCCACGTTGCCCGCGTCGAACCCGGCGGGCTTGTGCGTCTCGGGGAGCGGCTGCACGTCGATGGCGAGCGGCTGCGAGGCCCTCCGCGTCGAGGTGCGCGAGAAGAGCATCCCGAAACCGGTCATCACTTCGACCTCGGCGGGTTCGACCTGCACCTTGCCGGGGCGGAGGGGGAACAGCGCCCGCTTGCGCAACAGGAAGGCGCGGTACGGAACGCCGTCGATGATCCGTGCCTCGCCCATGAGCTGCTGAGGCGCCTCGATCTCCTCGCTCCAGAATCCGTCGAGCCGCGGCAATTGCAGCTTGTCGATGCCGCTGACGTTCACGCGGGCGAGCAGGTACAGCGAATAGGTGACTTGCTGGCCGACGAAGGGCCGGTCGCGGTCGACGCTGGCGCGCAGCACCAGATCGCGGCTCTGCGGATGCATGTCCTGGAACGGGTCGAGCGCGACATCGTCGCCGAACGGATCGGGCAGCGGCGGAGGGGCCTGCGCGCGCGCTTTCGGCGGCGCGGGCTGTCCGGCCGGCAGGGCACGGATCGCGATCGGCTGGGTGGTGTACGTGCGCCCCTTGTAGGTGACGCGCGCGGGCTCGATCGTCAGCTGTCCCTCGCGGCGCGGGGCAAGCTTCACCGTCGTCACGGTCGTGCGCCGGAACGTCGGAGAGCCGTTGACGAAGGTGAAGGCGACCTGCTCCGACTGCGAGCGGCTGACGACGTCGAAGTCCTTCAGGTCGGGCAAGGTCAGATCGGCCTGATCTCCCTTCGACGAGACCGTCGCGGTGATCTGCAAGTTGAGCGTGCCGTCGAGCGCGACCTCGTTCGCGTCGGTGCGCGCCGAGACCTGCACCTCCTCGGCCGCCAGCGCGGCCGAGGCGAAGAGCAATGCGGCGATGGCGCTACCAGTCCTTCTCGACATCCGTGCGCCGCTCCTTCGCCTTCTGCTTGCCGAACCGCCAGATCTGCAGGTTCTTCTCGCCCGCCCGGAGCGCGTCGAGCAGCCGCTCCGCCTCGCTCCGATCCATCGGCCGGTTCGCGGCCGCCTGCAAATCTTTCTTCTCGCCCGCCTTGTCCGGTTGCTGCTGCGCCGACTTGTCCGGCTGCTGCTGCTGCTGTTGCGCCTGCTGTTCCTGCCCGCCCGCCTTTTCTTGCTGGTCCTTCCCCGCCTGCTTCTGCTGGTCCTTCTGCTGCTCTTGCGGCCCCTGCTGCTTCTGCTCGCCTTCCTTTCCCGCCTGCTGCTGCTTCTTGTCCTTCTCCTGCTGTCCGACGGACTGCGGCTGCTTCTGCTTGCGCTGCTCGTCGCGGAGCAGCAGCTCCAGGTTCACCTTGGCATCGCGGTCATCGGGGTCGAGCTGCAGGGCCCGCGCGTAGGCCGCAATCGCGTCGTCGGGCCGGCCCGCCTGCTCGAGCGCGTACCCGAGATCGTAGGCGCCAGTCGCCTTCAGCGAGGCATCGCCTTCCGTCAGCGCGCGATTCGCTTCCTGGATGGCTCGCGGCGCGACCTTCGCGTCTCCCGCCCGAAGCAGCGCCGACGCGCGATTGTGGGCGAGCGCGCCTGCGCGGGCGCCGTGCTCGGGGACTTTGGCCTTCTCGTACTCCTCGAGCGCGCCGTCGACGTCTCCGTGCGCGGCGCGCGCATTTCCCTCGGCGACGTGCGGCTCGGGTTTCTCGACCAGCCTGCGCAGGGCGCGGCCGGCGCGCTCGACGAGCGAAGGCCCCGCCGAAGGCCGCGCCTTCGGCTTCAGGATGATCGTCTGGTCGGCGAGGAGCGCGGCGACGAGGATCGCGATCATGCAGCTCTCCTGCGGCGCAGACGGCCTTCGCCCAGCGCCGCCGCCGTGCACAAGACGGCGAACGCCGGCCAGGCGACGTACGGATACCGGTCGTCGTACTGCACCGCCAGTCGCGATTCGAGCTCGCCTTTCTGCATCTTCTCCAGCTCGTCCACCATGGCGGCGATGCCGAGATCGGCGCCGGCGGCCGTCAGCACCTTGCCGCCCGCGCGATCGGTCAGCTCGCGCAGCCCGGCCAGATCGGTGCGCGTCAGCACGGTCCGGCCGTCGCGGTCCTTCTTGTAGCCCGTCACGTTGCCCTTCGCGTCGACGAGCGGGATGGGCTCGCCCTCGGCGCTTCCCACCGCGACCGCATGGACGCGGATTCCGGCGTCGCCCAGCTCCTTGGCCGCGTCGAGCGCGTCTCCCTGGTTGTCCTCGCCGTCGGTGATGAGGAGCACCGCCTTGGCCGCTCCGCCTCGCGCGCCGCCATCGAGCACGCGCCGCGCTTCGCGCAAGGCCGCGGCGATCCCGGTGCCCTGCTGCGGCATCGAGCCCGGATCGACGGCGCGCAGGAACAGCTTGGCCGCGCTGTAGTCGGTCGTGAGCGGGCATTGCACGAACGCCTCCCCCGCGAAGACGACGAGCCCGACGCGGTCGCCGCGCAGCCGATCGAGCAGCGCAGTGACCTCGACCTTGGCGCGCTCGAGCCGCGACGGCTTCACGTCGCGCGCGAGCATGCTGGTGGAGGCGTCGAGGGCCACCACCAGGTCGATTCCGCTACGCTTCACGATCTCCGTGCGCTCACCGCATTGCGGTCCGGCAGCCGCGACGGAGAGCAGGAACAACCCCAGTCCGAACAGACTCGACCTGAAGATGCCCTGCGACGCGCCGCCGCTGGGGAGGACCTGCTCGCGACGCGGCGCGGGTACCGCCGAGCGCGCCCGGCGCCACCTGCGCGCCACGCAAACCGCCGCGATGCCGCCGGCGAGGAGCCCCAACGGCGCGAGCCACAGCCAGGTCGGGTCGACGATGCGCAGACGGAAACCGAGCAGGGTCGTCTGGAACGCGGCCGCGGCAATCCACCCGGCGTTCATGGCGCCCCCGAAAGCCGCGTCGCCCGCAGCGCGAGACCGAACAGCCCGAGCAGGGCGGCGGGCAGGAACATGCGTCCGTACCACTCGTCGTACTGGGCCGACCCGCCCGCCTCGTAGATCTTCGACTTCTCCAGGCTGTCCAGCACCTGGGAGAGGCCGTGCTCGAGCGACTCGCGATCGGTCGCCTGGTACGCGGTCCCGCCGGTGGTCTTCGCGATGGTCGCGAGCAATTCCGGGTTCACGTCGATCTCGACCTGCTCGTACAGCGTGCGCCCGAACAGGTCGGTGCCGGTCGGATACGGGACGCGCCCGCCCTTGCCGATCACGATGGTGAAGACCTTGATGCCCTGGTCCTTGGCGATCTGCGCCGCCTGGAGCGGCGAGATGTTGCCGGCATTGTTGTCGCCGTCGGTGAGCAGGATGATCACCTTGCTCTTCGCGTCCGACTCGCGCAGCCGGTTGACCGCGGTGGCCAGCGCGTTGCCGATCGCCGTCCCGTCGACGATGACGCCGGTCTTCACCTGATCGAGCAGCTCCTCCAGCACGCGGTAATCCAGCGTCAGCGGGCACTGGGTGTACGCCTCGCCGGCGAAGACGACGAGGCCGATGCGGTCGTTCTGGCGCGTGGAGATGAAGTTCTTGAGCACTTCCTTGGCGACGGAGATGCGGTCCTTGGGGCGGAAGTCCGCCGCCAGCATCGAGGTGGAGAGGTCGAAGGCGACGACGATGTCGATGCCTTGGACCGACAGGTCGATCCGGCGCGCGATGCGCAGCCGCGGACCGGCGAGGCCGATGGCGGTGAGCGCGAGCGCCGCGACGGCGAGGCCGCCGGGCAGCCACCACAGGCGCGCCCACCTCGATGCGGGCAGCGCGACGGGGGCAGCCGGCACGACCAGCCGCGGCATGCGCCCGCGGCGCTGCGCCAGGAGCCAGATCGCCGCGGGCACCGCCAGGAGCGCGAGCAGCGCCCACGGGTGCGCGAAGGTGACGCGCTCGAACACGGCGGCGGTCACGCCGAGGCTCCCGCAGCGAGTCGGACGGGCGTTTCGACCAGGGCGCGCGTCCTGTCCACCAGCGACGCGGCGCGGTCGATCGCGCGTTCGCACTCCTCCCCGCTCGGCTCTGCCTTGGCGAACTTGACCAGGTCCTGCCAGGACAGCTCCTCGGACAGCTCGAGCAGGTCGAGACCGAGGATGCGGCGGCGGCGCAATTCCGCCAGCAGCTCCTCGGTGGTCGAGTCGAGCGCGTCGAAGCGCAGGCGCCGCCCCAGATAGGCGCGCACGATCTCCGACAGCTCGAACACGGCTGCGCGGCCCTGCCCCCGGTCCCATGGGCGCCGCTGCTTCAGCGCGAGCAGGCGCGCCATCGCCTCCTCTTCGGCGGTGGGCGGCGGTGCGGTGGGAACGGGACGCAGCGCGCGGCGCCGGCGCAGCTCGCGCAATGCGAGCAGGGCGGCGACGAGGAGCAGCGCCCCTCCGAGCAACCACGCCCAGAGAAAGCTGCGCACCAGGACGGGAACGGGCGGCTTGGGGCCGTGGTGGGCCCGTTCGGGATTCGGGGCGCGCTCCTCCGCGACGAGGCTGCGCAGCCGGATCGGCGTCTCGGGCACGGTCGCCTGCCGCACGCCGTCGGGGCCGTCGACGCGCAGCGCGAGCGCGGGCAGGCGTGGCTCGAGCGACTTCAGCACGGCCAGCGGAAGCGTGAACGTGGTCTCGGCGCGCTCGCCCTTCGGCGCGCGAGAGATGCCCGGCGCGCCGCGGAGCACGAGCGGATCGACTGCGAGCGGCTCCGGAAGCGCGTAGACGTCCAGCGCGGGGTGCTCGACGCGGATGGTGACCGTGAACGGCTCGCCGAGCGTCACTTCCGGCCGGTCGGCGACTACCGAGAGCGCGAACGGATCCACGGGTGGCGGCGGCGTTCCGGGCGCGGCGGCAGCCGCAGCAGCGAGGATGATCGCGATCACCTGCGCCTCCCGCGCGCGCGGAAGAGCGCGGCGAGCGGCGCGACGTAGTCGTCGCCCGGCCGGACGCGCACCGCGTCCAGCGAGAGCTTGCGGAAGATGCGCTCGCGGTTCTCGGCGCGTTCGCGCGCGGCTGCAGCATAGGCAGCGCGCGTCCGCGCGTCGGAGAGATCCACCCACACGGTCGCGCCGGTCTCGGCGTCTGCCACAGGCCAGAGCCCCGACAGCGTCGCGAGCGGCAGCTCGTCCTCGACGGGATCGCTGACGACGACGGGGATGACGTCGTGGCGGCGCGCGCAGACGGCCAGCGCGAGCTCGTAGTCGCTGGCGAGGAAGTCGCTCACCACGAACACCACGGCGCGGCGGCGGAGCAGGCGCGTCACGTCGCGCAGCGCCAGCGCGAGGTCGGTGCCGCGGCCGCGCGGCTCGAAGGCGAGCGCCTCGGTGATGAGCCGCAGCCCGTGCTTGCGCCCGCGCCGCGGCGGCACGAATCGCTCGACGCGGTCGGTGAAGAGAAGCAGGCCTGCCCGGTCGCCGTTCTCCAGCGCGCTGAAGACGAGCAGCGCGGCGATCTCGGCGGCGACTTCCGCCTTTGCCTGCGGGGAGAGGCCCGATCCTTGCGACGCGCTCCGGTCCACCGCGATGAGCGCCGTCAGCTCGCGCTCCTCGACGAACACTTTGACGAACGGCTCCCCGATGCGCGCGGTGACGTTCCAGTCGATGGCGCGGATCTCGTCGCCGGGCTGGTACGGCCGCACCTCGCTGAACGCCATTCCGCGACCCTTGAAGACGGAGTGATAGCCGCCGGCCAGCGTGTCGAGGACGGCGCGCCGGGTGGTGATCTCGATGCGCCGGATCTTGCGGATCAGCTCTGCGGGGGCCGCCATTGCTACGGAACTTCGATCTTCTCCAGGATGCGCTGGACGATCTTCTCCGAGGTGAGGTTCTCCGCCTCGGCTTCGTACGTCAGCGCGACGCGGTGTCGCAGGACGTCGTGGGCGACCGCCTTCACGTCCTCGGGAGTGACGAACCCGCGGTGGCGCAGGAAGGCGTGCGCTCGCGCCGCCATGTTGAGGTAGATGGTCGCGCGCGGCGAGGCGCCGTACTCGATGTAGCCGGCCAGTTCCTTGAGGCCGCTCTGCGCCGGGTCGCGCGTCGCGAAGACCACGTCGACGATGTACTCCTTCACCTTCGGATCGACGTACACGTCGGCGACGGTCTGCTGCGCGCGCTCCAGCTCTTCGGGCCCGACGACCGCCTCGACCTGCGTGGGCGGCTTTCCCGCGACGCGCTCCATGATCTGCAGCTCCTCGGCGCGCGAGGGATAGCCGACCTTCACCTTGAGCATGAACCGATCGACCTGCGCCTCCGGGAGCGGGTACGTGCCTTCCTGCTCGATGGGGTTCTCCGTGGCCATCACCAGGAACGGCCGGGGCAGCGGAAAGGTCTGGTCGCCGATGGTGACCTGCTTCTCCTGCATCGACTCGAGCAGCGCGCTCTGCACCTTGGCGGGCGCCCGGTTGATCTCGTCCGCCAGGATGAGATTCGCGAAGAGCGGGCCCTTCTTGACCGTGAACGACTGCGTCTGCGGCTGGTAGACCTGCGTACCGACCAGGTCGGCGGGGAGCAGGTCGGGCGTGAACTGGATCCGCTTGAACGACAGCCGCAGGCACTCGGACAGGGTCTTCACGGTGAGCGTCTTCGCCAGCCCCGGCACCCCCTCGAGCAACACGTGGCCGCCGGTGATGAGGCCGATGAGCAGCCGCTCGATCATCGCGTGCTGCCCGACCACCACCTGCCCGGCCTGGCGGAGCAGCTGATCGACGAAGCCCGACTCCTGCTGGATGCGATCGTTGAGCAGGCGGATGTCTGCGGCGGGCTGGGTGACGGCCAAGTCGGGGACCTCCGAAAGACGCTCGGGCTCCAAGTCCATCGCACAAGGCCCGCGCCGAGGAAAGAACAGAGCGCGGCGCCGACCTGGATGAACGCCCGAGCCGTCCCGGGATTCCTCGGCCGGGGTTACTTCTTCTCGTCGTCCGCGGCGAGGCCGCTCAGGTCTCGGCCGTTCTGCTGCCCCTGGTAGCCGCGGATGTCCTTGTACGGCTCGGCCTCGGAACGCGAGACGCGCATTCCCTCGCTCGGTGCGCGCACGGTGTGCTCGCGGTCCTGCGCGTCCTTGTAGAAGACGCGGCCGTCCTTGGACAGGTAATACCGGCCCTGCGGCCCCGCCCCGTCGTTGGTGAGGTGGTGCCGGTACAGGTAGTAGAGCGCCGCATCCCCGCGGAGCTCGACCGTGCCGGAGCCGCCCGAGCTGCGGTCCTGCGGCGGCGACTTCGGGTCGGGGACGCGACCCTGCGGAGCGCGCACGTGCGCTGCGGCTCCTCCGAATCCGTCCTGCTTCTGCTGCGACGCCGGCTGCCCGCCGCGGTCGCAAGCGGACAACGCGGCCAGGCTGACTGCGAGCAAGAAGGTCCTCATGGCCGAACAGTAGGCGAGCGCCGCAACAGGCGCGAGCCACGGCCAGGCGAGCCGGCGCCGGAATGTCTAATCGTCGGCCGTAAGAGGCCCTTGCAGGGGCTCGCCGCGCACTTCCGCAGGCGTGGAGCCGTCCTCGGGGAAGAAGCGGTCCAGCGCGCCGCGGACGTCCGCGACGGTGTGCAGGTCGGGC
>Ga0114129_10002408_pt1 | contig 25984 bp, 24 predicted proteins | sample RhiMetdeltSRZDD1_FD_80071 | JGI IMG/M metagenome (GOLD analysis project Ga0114129, IMG submission 80071) | Populus rhizosphere microbial communities from Tennessee, USA - Rhizosphere MetaG P. deltoides SRZDD1 (version 2) (version 2) | ecosystem: Host-associated > Plants > Roots > Rhizosphere >...
CTCTTCTTCGCCGCCCCTGATTCGTCCTTCAGCTCGCGACTGCTCGACAATCTTTTGGGCCAACTGGCCTGGGACTGGGTCGTAGTGTGAGAACTGCATATGAAACGAGCCACGCGCTGCTGTGATCGAATTCAATGTCGATTGGTAATTCAGCATTTCTGACATCGGCACTTGCGCTTTTATCACTTGTTGCTTTCCACTCGTCTCCATACCCTGCACGCGACCGCGGCGGGAATTGAGATCACCCATGATGTCGCCGCTGTATTCCTGAGGCGCCGCAATGTCAACGTCCATTATCGGCTCGAGTAACGACGGTTTCACTTTCTCCATCGCCGCCCGGAATGCCTTCCGGCCTGCGGCGCGGAATGAATGCTCATCAGAGTCGACAGGGTGATAAGAGCCGTCAACTAACTGCACTTTGAAATCCACCAATGGATAGCCGGCGATCGCGCCTTTCCCGGCAGCCTCGATAATTCCTTTCTCAATAGCCGGCCGAAACTGTTGCGGAACTGAGCCGCCAAAAATCTTGTCCTCAAATACAAAGCCGCTACCACGAGGAAGCGGTTCGAACACGCATTTGCAATCACCAAATTGCCCGCGCCCACCTGTTTGCTTCTTATGACGTCCTTGAACTTCAGCACGCTGGGTGATCGTCTCCTTGTAAGGCACTTTTGGGGGATGCAAGGTCACTTCAACGCTATAGCGCTTCTTCAGTTTTTCCACCACTGTCTCTACGTGTAGCTGACCCGAGCCGGAGAGCAGGAACTCTTTCGTCTGTGCATCGCGGGAGAAATGAAGTGCCGGATCTTCTTCCAGGATCTTGTGCAACGCCGCGCTGATCTTCTCTTCGTCTTGACGTGACTTGGGCTCGATCGCGAAAGCTATCGCAGCTTCCGGGTATTCAACTGCGTCATGAACAATCGGCGCCTGCTTATCGCACAAAGTATCGCCTACCTGAGTCTCTCTCAATTTTACGAACGCTACGATGTCACCCGCATGCGCTTCCGGGATCTTATCGAGTTGTTTGCCTTGAATTGAGTGGATTGCACCTAGTCTTTCACTGACTCCGCGAGTCGAATTAAATGCATTTGCGTCTGTTTGCAGACGGCCGCTAATGATCTTCGCCACGTTTATGCGACCAGCAAATGGATCTGCGATTGTGCGGAAGCAGTAGGCGGAGAAAGGTTCACTGTCGCTGTACTTTCGCGCTAGCCGTTCACTGTCAGTACCAGCGTCGAGTGCGCTGCCATATTCGGCTTCGTGATGTGCCGGATCTGGCGCGTAATCGACAAGTCCGTTCAGCAATGCACGCAGCCCAACGTGGGTAATACTCGAAACGGCGAAAACCGGACACAGCTTGCTTTGAGCAACTGCGGTATTAATGTTAGGTAGAATGTCTTCCTCGTCTAGGGTGCCCTGTTCGAAATACTTCTCCATCAACTGGTCATTCGATTCTGCAACCAGCTCGACTAACCGCTCACGCGTTTTGTCTACAATGTCGCGTCCTTCGCTCGGAATGTCGATCTCCTTCGCCTGTCCATCAGAGCCAAGTTCGTACGCCTTCATGTGAACTACGTCGACAACTCCGCGGAAATCCTTTTCCTTTCCGATCGGTAACGTGAATGGAATGATGGCGCGACTAAATGTCTTTTGTGCGCTTTGAAGCGCGGCGCCAAAGTCTGCATGCTCCTTATCGAGTTTCGTGATGACCATCACTCGCGGCACCAGGAACTCATTTGCATAAGCCCAGGTCTTCTCTGTTTGCACCTCGACGCCCTTAACTCCATCGACAGCGACAATCGCGCAGTCTGCTACGCGGAGTGCCGGTCGAGCGTGGGAGATGAATGCGGCGTATCCGGGGGTATCAATGAAATTCAATTTTGTTTCGCGATGTTCGAGGTGTGCGAGCGCGCTGTTGAGTGTGATCTTGCGGGCGATGGAATCTTCTTCGTGGTCGGTAACAGTCGTACCTTCGTCGACTTTTCCCCAACGTGGTGTGGCTCCGGCGACGTAGAGAAGCGAACTGATCAGCTGCGTCTTCCCTGCGTCGCCATGTCCAATGACAGCGAGATTTCTAATGGCCTCGGTGGTAAAGACTTTCATAAGAATTGATTCCTTTCAGGCAAGCGAATTTTTGGCGAAGGATACCCATCACACTGTTCGATTCGGCGGGATGTGTTCCGTGATTGTGTCTGTAATTTATCTGACCTGTGACGGTGCTGGCAAGTTCACTCAAGGAGGTAAGAAAAGTGCGCCTTAAGCCATCTTCAACGGTATTTTTGGCATCACAGCAAGTGGAATTGGAGATTGTTAAAGTTATGTATTACAAGAAATTCGTATCGCTTTTTGTTGCGCTCGTGATTGCTCTTTCAGCCGTCATGACAGCGTTCGCCCGAAGTGATGCAGATGAAAAAAATCAGCGCCGGCGACAAGTGATGGAGCCGGTTAACATTGCAGTTCTGATTCAGGACGACCTCGTCTCGCAGGTCGCAAACGAAATCGGCGAGACGCGCGATTTCATTCGTTCGCTGCCGCAAGGCTCGCGTGTGATGGTTGGCTATATCACCGCCGGATCTTTGCAGGTGAGACAACCATTTACTACTGACCTTGATAAGGCGGCGCGCTCCTTGAGAATTCCGATTGCGAGTACCAGTAGTTCGCCTTTCAACCCGTACGTCGAAGTAGTTGAAGCATTGCGAAAGTTCGATAAGAGCTGGACCAACAATGCACTGCTACTGATCTCTGATGGTCTGGATGTGTCGCGTGGATTTGACTCGTCCGCCGCAGGACATACATTGGATATAGATCGGTCGATTGCTGAAGCCAATCGACGTCAAGTATCTGTTTTCACTTTCTACGCGCCTTCGGTTGGATTGACGAGTCACAGTCGACTGGCTGCGAGCTACGGGCAGAGTTCTCTTAATCGCTTAGCAGACAGTACCGGTGGTCAAGCGTTCTTCCAGGGCGCTACTGGTTTCGTAACGTTTCACTCGTACTTCAAGCGGTTGCAGGAAGCTCTCAATCGACAGTACGCGAGAGCGTCGTAGATTGCATGCTAGTCATATAACAACGCCGTCGAAGATAAGCTTCGGCGGCGTTTTTATCTCCGATATGCTTCAGCTTGTCGTGACGTACGACGGATTCAACTTTTTTCAGGAATACGTGTCGGTGCAATCTAGCGATTCAATCATGTGCAACCTCAGTTTTGAAAGACGTTGAATGCGCCCCCCATCTCACGACAAGCTGAAGCGTATCGGACATTCAGAACGCTTGGCACGATTGGAACACGGTGGTAAAGTTATGCGCACCGGACTGAATAGAATCCACAGATTACACGGAGTGGATATTCTTACTGTTTTCAGGCTCTCACTAACCACACACAACGGCCGTGCGCGAGTACTGTCTCATCGTTGAGGGCGCCTACCTTTCGGAGGCTGAGGCCGAGCACGCCTTGCGCGACCCTTTCATTGAAGACTGGGTCGAGCAAACCGGCCGCTTCCGCATTCACAACATGAATGAGATTCAGATAACGCCGGGTGTAACGCTGGGCTCCCTCGGCGTTGTCATGATTGACGACCGACTTTTCGAAATCGCCAGCACTGATCCAGACCATCCCCTAACAGAGCACACTGCAAAGGGTGTTGCCGAAGCCCTGCGACGCCAGGACATGTTTGAAGAGGTTCGCACCGAACCACGCCTTGCAGAGTGAGCGATGGACCAAGTCGAAGGATCGTTCCTGGATCGTCGCGTCGTAGTTCTAGTCGCTGACATCACAAAGCAAGCGGTAACTGCTATCGTGAACGCGGCGAACTCTTCATTGATGGGTGGTGGCGGCGTCGACGGAGCAATACATCGAGCTGGCGGGCCGCAGATTCTTGCTGAATGTGAAAGGATCAGAAAGACGATCTATCCCAAAGGACTACCGACGGGTGAAGCGGTAATAACTACGGCGGGTTTGCTTCCAGCGCAGTACGTGATCCATACCGTCGGCCCTGTTTACGGAGAGAACCGAGGTCGTGATGCCGAATTGTTAGCTGCTTGTTACGAGAACTCACTGGCCCTGGCCGTCGAACATGCGATGTCCTCTATTGCTTTTCCCGCCATTTCGACAGGCATTTTTGGGTATCCCAAAGACGAGGCCGCCGCAATTTCTTCTGAAGCTATCCGTCGTTTTCTTCAGAAAGATAAGCTGATCAATGAGGTTCGCCTCGTGTTCTTCCAGCGCAGTGACGCTGCCGCATTCCTCGAAAATCAGAAATTCGAGTAAACTCTTCGATTCTTATGTCCGATACGCTTTAGCTTGTCGTGGCTGTTGTTACACTCAACGTGAGTCAGATTAGACTGTCAGAATCAGAAGAGCTTTATTAAAAATTACGAGAACTAAAACAATATCGAATGATCGAAACTACTGAGATCGAAAAACAAGACGAGGGCAAGATCGAATTGCCCTCGTCTCTTTTGCCTTTAGAACAGTTGTCCTGGAACTACTGGTGGAGTTGGGCACCAGACGGCTTAAGTATTTTCCGCGATTTAGATCCTGACACTTGGGAAGAATGTGAACATAACCCGCGACAACTCCTCGCGAAGACGTCCGAGTACCGTCTGGCTCAAGCTGCGACGGATCCATATTATCTCGAACGCGTAACACGCATCAGCGAAAAGTTTAAAGCGTACATTGACCATGCGCCGGATTGGTCCGCATCTCCTAGTGGCTCTGCCGTTACTCACCAGCATCCCGTCGCCTATTTTTGTGCCGAATACGGCGTTCACAATTCGCTGCCACTATATTCCGGCGGACTCGGCATTCTCGCCGGTGATCACCTTAAGTCGGCGAGTGATTTGGGTCTTCCCTTAATCGCGGTTGGTCTTCTTTATCGGTATGGTTATTTTCGTCAACGACTGCGCAACGATGGTTGGCAGGAAGAGCATTACGGTGAGACGCGTCCAACTGAACTTCCAATCAAGCTGGTCGTGTCCAAGAACAACACGCCTCTCAAAATTGAAGTCGTAATCCGCAATCGCCGTGTGCTGGCCCAAGTCTGGCGCGCAGCCGTAGGACGAGTTCAGCTATACCTCCTCGATACAAACATCCCGGACAACATAGAAACAGATCGATGGGTTACAGGACATCTTTACGGCGGCGATCGTGAAACTCGTATTGTTCAGGAGATGTTGCTCGGGATCGGAGGTGTCAGGCTCCTACGGAAACTTGGAGTCACACCGCATGTGTTTCATCTCAATGAAGGTCACTCGGCATTCCTGACCATAGAGATGGCGCACGAGCTTATTCGGACGCAAAAGTTATCGTTCTCCGATGCGGCGGCGAGGGTCCGTGGACAGTGCGTGTTTACAACCCACACGCCGGTTGCCGCCGGCAATGATGAATTCGATCCAACTTTGGTCAGCACGGCGTTCAGTCAAGACTACATTCGAGAACTCGGGTTAACGTTCGATCAATTTCTGGCGTTGGGTCGAGTTGACGCGTCGAGCAAGGAAGAGCGATTCGGATTAACGCCTCTGGCAATTCGCATGTGTCGCTCGACAAACGGCGTCAGTCGCAAACATGGCGAAGTATCGCGCGCACTTTGGCAAAAACTCTGGCCGGGCAGGCAGCTATCCGAAATTCCTATAACTCACATTACCAATGGAGTGCATGCGCCCACCTGGGTGTCGCCGTTGCTACGAGACTTGTACGAGCGTTATGTCGCGACAGACTGGGAACTGCACCTCCGCGATCGGACTTTGTGGCAAAGCGGAGTGTCGCGTATTCCATCAACGGAACTCTGGAATACTCATCGACTGTTGAAGGAGCGACTGGTCGCGTTCATTCGATATCGTTTGTCGCGGTCACAACAGATAATTGCTCAGGATGAGACCGCAAAAGAAGTATTTGACCCGAACGCACTGACCATCGGTTTTGCCCGCCGAGTCGCTGGATATAAGCGTTGGAATCTTTTGCTCACGGATCCGGAGCGACTTTCACGTTTGATGAACAACGAGGAGCGGCCTGTGCAATTCGTCTTTGCCGGAAAGGCGCATCCGCAGGACGAGGGTGCAAAACGGATCTTGCAGCAACTGACGCAATGGAGATACGAATCGGCTTCGCATGAACGAGCGGTCTTTTTGGAGGATTACGATCAGGAAATTGCCAGGCAGTTAGTACAGTCAGTTGACGTTTGGCTGAACGTGCCGCGACGTCCGCTCGAGGCTTCTGGTACCAGTGGCGAGAAAGTGGCCATAAACGGCGGACTAAATTTATCGATTCTCGATGGCTGGTGGTTGGAAGCCTATGATGGTACGAATGGTTTTGCTGTAGGCAGTAATCTCGACACGTTTGAGACTGGCGACGCAGATCGTGCAGACGCCGATTCACTCTATCGAGTTCTGGAACAGGAAGTGGTGCCATTGTATTACCAGCGCGAGTCCGACGGCGTGCCGCACCAATGGATAGCCATGATGAAGCGTGCTATTGAAACGCTGGCACCGCAGTACAACAGCGACCGTATGGTAGAGGAATACGCAGTCGCGATTTACTCCCGCGTGCCTCCTCTATCGCCCAGATCGTCCTCCGCAACTATCTAAGCTCTCTCTCAACAGTCCGGTTTTCTTTGTTGATCGCGTCGAAACACCGGTGATGATTCTGCAGGGCGATATGGATTACGTGCCATTGCAGCAGAGAGAGCAGTTCTTCGCTGGCTTGTTTAGGCAAAACAAGCGAGGCTTGTTTGTAAGATACCTGGGCGAAGGACACGTCTTGCAGGGTCCAGCCAATACTCGCGACATGTGGCGGAGAATCTTCGCATGGTTCGATGAGCTCTTCACTGCAAACAGGCAGTGATAGAAAAACAGAAGGGTTATCCTAAGGGTGACACTGATTGATCTGTGAGGGTATGTTAGACTACTCTCCGGTGTGGATATTTAAAGGTTCCGCCTCATCCTTCGATCCCATCGCAGTCTGTTATTAGCCCCGAATGAAATACTGCACTGTCTGCAAAAAGAAATACGACGACAGCGTAAGCTTTTGCCCCATCGATGGCGAGGTTCTCGAGGAGGATCAGTCATCTTTGGTGGATACAGTTCTCGACGGCCAATATCAGATCGAAGCGATGTTGGGGCAAGGCGGCATGGGCGCGGTATACCGCGCGAGGCACATTCTCCTGGGTGACCGGGTCGCAATAAAAGTCCTGCCTCCCCACGTCAGAAGTAACGCCGACTGGCTGCGCCGATTCCGCCGCGAAGGACAAGCGGCCCGTCGCTTTCGGCATCCCAACTCAGTCACAGTTCACGATCTCCGTACAACTCCTGATGGCACGACATACATGGTAATGGAGTACGTTCAGGGGCATACACTCGACAGGGAGTTGAAGAGACGCGGACGGTTTACGGCGAAAGAAGCATTCGAAACTCTCAGTCCAATCATGAGTGTTCTCGATACGGCACATTCAATGGGCGTCGTGCATCGCGACTTGAAGCCGGAAAACATCATGGTTAGCCAATCAGAGAACGATGGCACGCCAGTGGTGAAGCTACTCGACCTCGGAATTGCGAAGATGCGTGAGATTGCCGGTGTCGAAGGTTCTAACACCGCACTGACAATGGCCGGACAAGTGTTGGGAACTCCGTATTACATGTCGCCGGAGCAATGGGGCGAGATTCCACGTGACGGGAATGTAGAGATCGACGGACGCGCTGACATCTATAGTCTCGGACTAGTGTTTTATGAACTCATCGCCGGACGGCGTTGTTATTCGGCAGCGACATTGCACGAACTACGCCGAGAGCATGTCTCAGCCACACCGCGTCCGCTTTCTGAGGTTGTGCCTGACGCACCAAAGGCCTTTACCGACGTTGTGATGAAAGCGATTTCCAAAGATCGTGCCGATCGGCAGGAAACCGCCAAACAACTCGCAGCAGAACTACAAACCGCATTGAGCTCTGGTGGCGAAGTGAGTTCTCCAACCCGGCGTACAGACGTGGATGCAGAGACACTACCCGTTGGCGGTTCGCTCGAAACACGCTCCGATACGAATGCTCCGACGATTATTACATTGGACAGTGCGGCAGGCGATCTGACGAAACCGGCTACATCGACGCCGGTCGCGGATAGAACCGTAGTCGAACATTCACCAAGCAACGTCGATTTTGTGCCGCCGCCCAGTGAGCGCCTCGACTTGGGCTCGAGCGTTACGATTCCCCAGGTTCCGACTCAAACTGCCTCAGTCGAATCATCAGTTCAGCCGTCGAAGAGCAAGGCTCCGCTCGCAATCGCTGCTGTAGTGATGTTGATCTTCGTTCTTGCGGTCGGAGTCGGAGGGTTCTTGCTGTACAACAAGTGGAAAGCTCAGCCGGTGAGTACACCCGCGGTCAGCAGCACAGTCAGCACGAATGTGACCGCGACTCCTGAACAGGTAGGCAGTTACTGGTTAGAGCTTGAACGTGCGAATCAGGAGGGACTACGGAAAGTCGCCGGACTAAGCCCCATTGCTTCCGGTCAAACGCTCAAGCTCCATTTCACTTTTAGTGAAGATGGATATCTGTATTTGATCGGTCCTGCGGGAGACACCAATCAGCCAACAGCGTTCTTGACCGCGAAACCACCGCAGGGCTCGGGTTTGAGTACAAACAAAGTGACGCGAGGTGTCGACTTCAGTTTTCCGAGCGGCTCTAACTGGCTAAGTCTCGATAAGAACCCGGGAACCGACACGTTCAAAGTAATCTTTTCTAAAACACAATTAACTACGCCGGCGTTTCTCAGTCAGCCGGTAACGTTGGAACCGTTAACTCAGGCCCAGTTGATTGAAATGAATCAGCTCGCGGTCACATACAAGGATTCGCAGGGAATCGTGGAACTCGACGATTCGAACAAACAAGCTCCGTCAGTGCGGATAAAGGCAGCTGCCGGTCAAACTAACAATCTGATCATTTTCGACGTTCGTATTCAACACAATAAACCTGCGGCAGCGCAGTAAATAGTGGGGAGAGACTCATGAAATACTTGTTCATTCTTTTTGCTTGCGCGATGGTTTCGATCTTCGCAGCCACGTCGATTGCCGCCCTCGACCAGGACGACGTGCGCGGTGCATTCCTCGTGTCGCGACCGAAGGAGAAAACGCAGAACACGAATACCGCTCCGAAGACTAGTCGCAGACGACCGCGACCAAGCACGGGTACTGACAGTACAAAGAAGAACAACTCTGGAACTGCCACGACTGGTTCGTCGACTAGTACAACCGGCACTACGAACACGAGTACGTCGAACACGAAGACAAAGCCTGCTCCAGTGAATGCGCCACGAATGGGCATCGGTCTGACACTGTTCATGCGTGATGCCAACGGCCTCGCGATCCGAACTGATCCAACACATGTATTTCAAAAAGGCGATCGCGTCCGCGTCCTGCTGGAAACAAATGCAGACGGATACCTTTACATCTTCAACACAACTAACAACGGACCGGCCGTGATGCTTTATCCCAACGCCGAGCTCGACGAGGCAGGCAATTACCTTCAGGCACACGTTCCATTCGAGGTTCCTTCGAGTGCCGCTGTTGAAGAGCGACTACGCTGGCTCGCGTTTGATGAAAACGCAGGTGATGAGCGTCTCTTCTTTGTATTCACACGCGAGCCGCTTCCAGGTGTGCCAATCGACGATGATTTGATTAGTTATTGCGGTGATAAGAAAGGCTGCTCGTGGAAGCCGACGGATGAGATCTGGTCTCAGATTCAAAAGGAGATGAGTCATCCTTTGAAGACTGATAGAGAAAAACAATATGGCGCACCACAAACGGAACGTGAGCAACAAGCGTCGAATCGCGGACTAGGGCTGGCGAAAGAAGATCCACCGCCATCTTTAATCATGATGGCTTCTGCAAACACCTCGAGATTAGTAACCACGTTGGATTTGATTCACAAATAATCGCAACCTGCGCCCTTCGCGGGAAATGGCACTCATAAAGGGGGAATAAATGAATCCGGCGACGAGGAAATCCACCAGCTTGCTTTGCATGGCAGGCTTATCACTCAGCTTAGCCTTTAATAAGGTTCACGCTCATTCGACATCGTCGACTGTAGTGGCGATTCAACAGACCGATCAGGCAAGTAACGAACTGAAAGAAGGCCGCCGCTTGTTGAAACGCGGTCGTGCGGATCAGGCGTTGATTCGCTTCCAAAACGCGCTGAATCTTTATACGACCGCCAAGAATGTGCGAGGAACAGCGGCTGTACAAAACGAGCTCGGCGATCTTTACCTTCGTCAAGGGCAATACACTGTCGCACTCGACTACTACCAAAAAGCTCTTGAAGGATTCATGGGTGCGGACTTAAAGCCCGATCTCGTCAAGGCAGCAGCGGGAATTGGAGACGACAAGTACAACTCCAATCTAATGTTGGCGAAGATTGGTGATGTGAATTTCCGACTGGGTCGAACGTCTGAAGCTACGGCGGCTTACGGCCGCATGGTCGTTAAAAAACCTGAAAGCGCCGCAGCGAAAGTAGGAAGACGATTTGGCGGGTTCGGCGCGATAGTGGGTGGCATATCAACCAAAAGCGTCGACGTTGCCGTTCCGACGAGCGCACTTACCGTTGCGCTCGAAGCCAAAAAGGAATTGGACGAGTACCGCGTTGCGATCGTCTACTCCAGTTATGAGTTGGGAATGGGACGAATCGCATTTGCCGGCAGCGATCTCGAAACGGCGAGGAAACACTTCCAAAACGCACTCGACGCTTCGGGAAATACCATCGCGGGAATCGCCAGCCTCGGCCAAGTTCGACGATTTCGCGCCGCCGCCCGAACCAGCCTCGGCGACATCCTGTTGCGCCAGGGCAAGTTCAAGGACGCGGCTAAGTTTTATACTGACGCTAAGAAAGGTGCACAGGATGATAAGCGCCTTGATCTGATGTGGCCGGCGCAACGCGGCCTCGGCAGAAGTCTTTGGTTACAAGCCGCACAAGAGAAAGACCCGAAGAAGGTGTCGTCGGTGCGGGATTCAGCCCTCGCGAATTACCGCGAATCATTGGCGACGATTGAAACGCTGCGGCAGGGAAGTCTGCGGGCTGATGAGGCACGAACTACCTTCCTCGCGACGATCAAGGATGTCTTTGACGAGGCTGCGAGTTCATTCGCGGAGTCGGCTCTTACGGAATCAACAGCTGGCGGTGATCTAAGCGGAAAGGCGCTGGAATATGCCTCTGAAGCATTCAAGATAACTGAGCAGTCGCGGGCACGGTCTCTTCTGGACTTGTTAGTTGAAACAGATACGGCGATTACTGAAGGTGTTCCCGCTGACCTCCTCAAGCGCAAGCAAGACAATCTGGAGCGTCAACAGGAGATCGCTGAAATACTCACGGGCGTAACCATTTCAACTGATGAACTCAAGAAGAAACCGGCAGAGCTCGACAAGGAACTCGAGACGCTGCAAACAGAATACGAAGCGATCGAAAACGAGATTCGAACTGCGAGCCCTCGCTATGCGTCTCTGACGTCCAATCAACCTTTAACCGTCGCAGACGTCCAGCAGAAAGTTCTAGACGACCAGACAGTACTACTCGAATATGCGCTCCAGCCGGATGCGTCGTATCTTTGGGCCATCAACAAGACTTCACTGAGCCTCCACAAACTACCCGCACGGTTGACGATCGATAAAGCAGCAACCGATCTACGTGCGCAGCTGATCCCATCGAAACTTCAGCGACGGATTGTCGGCATCGATGTAGCTGAAGCCAATCGCGGATTGGGCGTATCAGCCCCGGCACCGGAAGATACCGCGGGTTTTGTTTCAGCGTCGAACGGAGTTTACAAAACGATCATGGAACCTGCTGCCGCGAAGATTGCCGACAAAAGGCTTTTGATCGTGGCGGATGGCGCTTTGAATTACATTCCATTCGAAGTCCTCCTCAAAACTGCGGATCCTGGTGATTTCGCTTCGTTGGGCTATCTCGTGAAGACAAACGAAATCATTTATGCGCCGTCTGCTTCGGTAGTTGGTTCGATCAAACAACAACGTGGACAAGCAACGGGCCGGTCGATGCTGATCATTGCTGATCCTGTCTTCAACTCGAATGATACGCGGGCGCAAAAAGCGGCCCCCGGAACCGCGCCGGCTGAGGTCCGCGGCTTAGGTATTCAGAGCGCGTTGACTGACGTTACCGGACAAGCCACGCCATCCGCAGGTACCGGACAAATGGAGGGTCTTCCGCTAGCTAGGTTGACAGGCACGCGAACTGAAGCTGAGCAGATCTCGAAGCTGGCGAAAAGCTCAGGTGGCCAGGCAGATGTATGGCTGGACCTGGACGCCAGCGAAGATAATCTGGGAGCTCGCGACATCAGCAAGTATCGAATCATCCACGTCGCTACACACGGGCTGTTGAACGCTGAACGCCCGCAGTTCACCGGTGTGGTTCTATCGCTAGTCGGCAACAAGACTCAAGATGGTTTTCTGCGAACGGACGAGGTGTTCAACCTCCATCTCGGTTCACCGCTAGTCATGCTTTCCGCCTGCGAGACAGGACTCGGTAAAGAGAAGCGCGGGGAAGGTGTTATGGGTCTCACGCGCGCGTTCATGTATGCCGGCGCGCCTACCGTGGGTGTCAGCTTGTGGTCAGTTGCAGATAAATCAACTGCCGATTTGATGACAGACTTCTACCGGCGCCTGTTAGCACCTGGCGAAAATTCATCAGCCGGCGCCTTGCGAGAGGCACAACTTTCAATGATCGCGACAAAGAAATACAGCGCGCCGTTCTATTGGGCACCGTTTGTCCTTGTTGGTGACTGGAAGTAACTGCTCGCCATCCACTTTTAATGTGGTGGCCGCCGGACTTCGGCGGCCATTTCTTTTTTCCTCCGCTTGAGACTTAAGAGACCAAGTAATCCGGTTAGCATCAGCGCAGCGGTGGTGGGCTCCGGGATCGTTGCATTCGTTCCTTCAACTACGATGTTGTCCAGCCGATTATTACCGGTCGACGACGTGGCACCGTTGAACACGATACGAAACGTTGCATTTGGATTGTTATTGAGACCGGTGATCGCTGAAAGGTCGAATATTACTGGGGTCGTGCCAAAAGCTGTGGCCGGCGTAAACGGAGTGCCGAAGTCGATGAACGTCAGACCATCGAGGCTGTATTGGAACTGGTTGCTATTGAAACCCGTACTCGTCCCCTGCGTTGCAAAGCTCACGAAGATGTTTGCAAACCCGATGGTGTTAACACTGAACGTGACATTTCGACCGTTGTTTGCCGTTCCTGTTCCGCCCTGCAGTGAGAGCGACTGACCTGCCGTATCGCCAAGGCGAGCATTGTTCGTCGTGCCTGCGGCGAATAGGACATTCAACGGATTGAAAGTGCTCGTAAGCGTTCCGTTGCCGTGATCGGCAAGTAGATCAGAATCGTTGAAGTTCCAGATCGTGATTTCCGTCGCTCGAGCGCACGTGGATCCGAACAGGAACAACGCCAAAAGACAGCTCAGGCTGAAAAGACTGATTCTGTTTGGTTGAGGAAACATAGACTTTCTCCTTATGAGGTGATTGCGTAGTTTGACTACGTTGAGAAAGTAAGAATCTATTAAGGATTCGTGAGGCTATTCAGTAAGTCGCCCAGCTCAGAGGACAGCCAAAGCTTTCTCGGTGCGCGGCAGAATATGCCGAATGAGATGATTCGTCAATAAGGATTTTATAAGCTACGTAGGTCATGGGTCCATTTTGAGGGGCTTTGATTTGTGAGCTAAGATCGAATAGCTTGAACCGACGGAAGGTCAGATGGGGAAACAGTTTCTAAAGCTTGGCGGCGACACTAACGCGTTGGAGAACTTGTTAAATAACTCCAACCAACGGGCGATTGTTGTCTTTAAGCATAGCAACTCATGTCCGATTAGCGCGATGGCCTATCGCGAGATGGAGCAACTTGACAGTGAAGTGGTGCTGGTTGATGTGCAGAGCGCGCGTGAAGTATCTCGACAACTAGCTGATATAACTGGCATTCGGCATGAGTCGCCACAGGTGATTGTTCTGCGAAATGGGAAGGCTGTCTGGAGCGCGTCACACTTCGATGTGAAGGCGCGCGAGGTGGCGAAGGTTCTTCAAACCAATCAGTAGAGTTACTAAATGATGGCCGAGAGTCGCGGATCTGCAATCGAGCCTCGCGAAATTAAGCATGAAGATGACCATGCGCTGCTCATCACTTGGGCGGATGGTCGCGAGTGCAGATATAACGCAGCTGAATTGAGACGGCTTTGCCCGTGTGCGCAATGTGTGAATGAGTGGACTGGGGAGCGCGTGCTGAAGGCCGAGAGCATTAATGAGGAGCTCAAGATTGTAGATCTAAGTTTGGTTGGCAGGTACGCATTAAACTTTCGTTGGAGTGATGGCCACGAGACGGGGATTTACAGTTTTCGGTATTTGCGGGAGCTGTGTGAATCGAGACAATAAGCAGATCCACAGATTTCCACCGATTACGCAGATTAGATTGAGGAGCTACGTTGGGCGATTTAGCTACCTTCGTTCTCGACAGGAAGCGATAGTAGTCAACTCATTTGTCTTCGTTTAATCTGTGTAGTCTGTCGATATTCTTAGCCCTATGAACGAACGAGACTTTTTTAACGAAAAAGAAGAGACGAAGAAGGCGAACTACAGCTGTCCTCACTGTCGGGAGCGTGCTGATTACGATGTTCGCTGGCTCAAGCGTACCCGGAAGCCGCAACCGCCGCGGGGCGCGAGCGAGCAGGATAAGGCCCGCTTTCAAAAATCTCGCGACTACCTTGTCCGCATAGACGACATGTTGGTATGCAAAAACATGCGATGTCGAAAGCGGTTTGAGATCCCAAGCTCGCAGTCGGTGGTATTTCTCTAATCACTGCCAACCCTCACCAATTGTCGGAAAAATCTAGCAGCCACCAGCGGAATAGAGTGATTTCGACTAAGTTCTCGCATGGCTCAGTCGTTGCAGAGTCGAAGCAGGATGCAGTACGGAATCGCGACCTCTGGAGCCATTCCAATGTCTAAGCTGTAACTCAGAGTTCCTATTGAACATGACTGAAACACAACAATTCGCGGGCGCAGTTAAGACAAACAACTCTTTCTTAACCCCACTCGAGCGGCGCGTGGCGCCGATCGTGCTGCCACGTATTCCGTCCTGGTTGGAGACCTATCATCTGACTCTACTGACCCTTCTTTGGTCGGCGATGATCCTCATGTTTTCTTATGTCGCCCGCAACGATTTGCGATGGCTGTGGATGGTATCTCTCTTCATTTCATTGCAATACGTTACTGATCATTACGACGGCAAAATTGGCAAGTACCGAAACACCGGTCTGGTCAGATGGGGCTACTACATGGACCATCTGCTGGATTATGTGTTCCTGTGTTCGGTGATAATCGGTTATGCCTTCATTCTCCCTGAAAAATCGCGGTATCACATACTCTTCACACTTGCGATTTTTGCCGGCTACGAGGTCAGCACCTTCCTCTCCTTTGCCGCCACTGACAAACTTAAAATCAGCTATCTGAAGTTCGGTCCCACCGAGTTCAGACTAGCTTTAGTAATCATTAATGCGCTTTTGATCCAATGCGGCACCCGCTATATGTCAAGCAGCCTAAAGTACGTCAATATCGGTGGGGCAATTGGCCTTGCGCTGCTCGTCTATAGGACTCACAAGCTGGTGTGGGAGCTCGACATGAAGAACAAGAAAGCTTCAGAGAGGGAGTCATGATATGTCTTCCTGACACCATTTCGGGCAGGATTGTGTACCGTTTGCGACCAAAACGACCGGCCTTCATAAAAAATCTTAAATCCAATGACCCAAATTATCCGTATATTCCGCGTATACCAGTAGGATTCCAGGTTCTGGCCTCCGCTTTGCAAGGTTTGGCGGTACCTGACGTTCCTAAGACAAGAATTCGGGAACTGGCCAACGCCAAATTCGTTGGATACAGGTAGATTTCTCAAAGGTTAGTTCAAAACAAGCGATGTCCGATAAAAAACAAGTACGCATAGTTAAAAAGGGTGAGAAGAAAAGCCCCGCTGTGAAAGTTAAGGCGAATTCCGCGCGTGAAACAGCGCGCGAAATGGTCGATACAGTGACCGATTGGGTTAACGAGTTTCAGCAGAAGCGACGCAAAGAAACAACGGCGGCTCTGAGAATTCTGGCGAAAACCCCGCGCGGCAGCGAAGCCTAATCCCTCACTCCCTACTCAAAAACAACTCGTTCAATTGAGCACAGTTTGAGGCTTCGCTCCGGCCGTCGTGTGTCTGTTTGGCGTTGTCGAACTAGAATGCCCCAAAAGGCGTCTGTTTAGTAGCGACCTAATCGTAGAGGCGTCCGTCCGTGGGCGCGCTCTTCTAGCTACGAAAGCGAATAAGGCCGCGGCGGGACGGGGCAGCTAATTAGGACACTACTTGTCTGTTTGATGGCGTTGACACTCAATGGCATGGGCGCTAGCATCGCAGGCGTTCATCCTAAAATCCCGTGAATCTCAACAGCATGGCCAGAAAGCGGTCAACGCGAAAGAACAATAAGCCACAACCAGCAAGGCCGATTTTCGATAGCATACGTAAACCGACCGCGCCGCCCGGTCATCCTCTATCGCGAGCCAAGCCTGACGAAATTGCCAGACCGGCGGGCCGCAAGGCCAAACACAAAACACGTCCGGAACAGTCGATGGACGAAGACGTCTAAGCTAACTAGTGCTCATAAGTCTCATTCGACATTTCTTATCTGTCATTTTGGGATTTGTTCCACATGGAAAATAAAAAGCGTCAATTGATATATGGAAACTGACAATTCCGCTGGCTCTGCCTTCATTGCAAAAGCCTCTGAGTTTCTTGTCTCTGAATACCTGCCAAAGATTGAACATTGTCTCGAGCAATTAGATGACAATCAGATCTGGTGGCGTCCAAATCCTCAGTCAAACAGCATCGGAAACTTAGTGCTACATTTGTGTGGCAATGCCCGGCAGTGGATCATATCTGGACTCGGGGGCGAGACTGACGATCGTCGGCGCGACGCAGAGTTTGCTCAGGTCGAGATTATCGAACGTGAGAAGCTTACGAAATTGCTTCGAACAACGGTCACAGAAGTGGCATCAGTGCTCAAGAAAATTGCTCCCGAGACGTTGCTGGAAAACCGAAAGATCCAAGGCAGTGATGTAGACGTACTGTACGCGATCTTTCATGTGACTGAACATTTTTCGATGCACACTGGCCAAATCCTCATGCTCACAAAGATGCTGACCGCGAGCGACCTGAAGTTGTATGATTTTCAAGACGGCGCACCCGTGCATCGTTGGGAGTCACGATCGAATAAGCTTTAAGTGGCATTGTGATAAGTCCTATTGGTTTTATCTAAGGCATATTCCAACCCTAACATCCATTTTCAAAAGTTCTCCGTTCATGTTTAATATAGACGTAGCTATACAAATCCCGATCATTGGCCAGGACTTAGCTGGCTCGAATAATCCGGAGGCTTAATCTCAAATGACTTATGTCGTTGCTGAACCGTGTGTGAACTGTCGCTACACTGATTGTGCGCTTGTTTGTCCTGTCGAGGCCTTTCATCTCGACGATGACATGCTTGTGATCAATCCCGAGACGTGCATCGACTGCGATGCGTGTGTGCCCGAGTGTCCTGTCGAGGCGATATTCGCAGAGAACAACGTGCCACCGGATTGGAGTCATTTCACACAGATGAATGCAGACCGTGCATTAAGCGGGTTGCCAACCATCACCGTGCGACTCGATTCGCTTTGTGAATAGCCGAATCTAGATGAAGAAACGCACAAAGCGGTTGTTAGGCGGGATCGCTGTTGCGGCTGGCGCAGTCGGCGCCGCCGGTGCGTTTTTCAAGAAAAGAAAGGTGCGAGCCAAACCTACAGACAAGAAGATCGGCAACGTTTGGGCACGTCCTGGAATGCAGGTGACGTTCCGCGCAGAACTCATGCCCGGCCGCGAACGCGAGGATCGCACGTTTCGTGTCAAGGAGTTGTTACCCAGCGGGCGCGTGTTACTTCACGACGCTGATGGTGAGCACGCGGAGAAGGAGTTTGAGCCGATTCAATAATGTGCGATGAGGCTTATCCGACCGATAGGACTTATAAGACCTATACCTATGAGGATCGAACATCTCACCAAGAATAAGTCCTGCCCGGTTCCATCACCGCCAACTTCGGAATCTTTAGATCGGCGAGCTGCTTAATGATTGTCTCGCGATACATTGGCTTCAGATGGACGGCGAGAATATCCATCCCATTATGGTTTAATTTCGTGAGCTCCTGGCCTAGAGAGGCCGGTGTGAAGTGACGCGAGACCTCAGCAAGTTTTGCCATTTCATTTGGAAATGAAGCCTCGATAAGAAGGGCATCCAACTGCTTCTTACCATTTACTGCCTTCCAGAACTCATCTGTCTCAGCCGTATCAGAGCTCAAGGCCACGCTTGTTTGATTATCTGAAATGATTAAGCCGACCGTTGGCACTATATGATTGACGGGAATCGCTTCTACCGTAAGATGAGCAACTCTGAACGGTTGTCCCACTGGTATCGGGATATACTCCATCACCAGCCCATAGTCGTTCTCCAATTGCGAAAAGCGCGGATACACATTCCAGTTAAAGACATCCCGCTCCAGTAGCTCAATGACTTCGGGCGTTGCATAAACGCGCATCGGCTCTTTTAACGTGGCGTACAGATCGTCGATGAAGATAGGAAGACTGGCGATGTGATCCATGTGAGGGTGGGTGACTATGATGTCTCGCACGTCCGCGCGTTCGTTCGCGGTAAGGGCAATTGCGATGCTGCCGGCGTCAATTGCTACGCGAGAGTCAATCAGAAAACACGTGAGACGTTGGTCAAGTGTCGCGTGACCGTTGGCGTCAAAAGTGCTCGGTAAAAGTTGAATTCTCACGGGGATCGGCCTCTGGAGAAAGACCTCTGTGCCGGAGTCAGTATAAGTCAGAATTCAGTAAAGTCGTGAGCTTTAAATACCTCAGGTTCTTGGCCCACGCGGTCGTTTCTAAGAGCAAAGGGCGAAGGGCGTCGCGATTCAATCGGTGCTTATAATTATTGCTCTTTGCTATTCGCTTCTTGGCCTCACCTCCTGGCCCCTACAGCACGCGTTTCCTGCAGCAGCGCCTGTAACGTTTGCAAGTAGGCGTTCTCAAGCTCGTGGACATCCTGTTTTGACGAATGCAATCCGCGTGATACACGACTCCGATGAAACGCCAGCTCGCTGGCTAGTTGATTAAGACGCATACGGTTGCGCCAGTTCCTGACTCCGCCACGTGAAAACGCGTTGAATGAAGATCCCATTCGCCCTCTCACTGTTCCAAGCTGATCGTACTCTTCACGTGTGAACATACCTCGCTCAAGATCGTGCAGCAGGAAATCTCGGACGACCTGGCCTTCACGACGCAGTGCGAGAATGATGATGATGATCATTATGCCGAATGCCGGTACCATCACGATCACGTACGTCAATAGAAAAGCCACGCCGCCACCAAAAGCTGCCGAACCATTCCAGATGAAGTGCATGGTTATCGCGAGGAATAGACCCAGGATCGGCAGGAAAATCTTTGCTGCGATATTTCTCGTCTGCCGCGCCAGCCCGAGACCGATGCCCGTCAGACTTGTAAAGAGCGGATGTGAAAACGGAGCCATCGCCCCACGAAGAATGACGGTCACCCTTAGCATCGCCCCACCTTCCATCGCGGCCTTTCCGTAATACAGGACGTTTTCGGTCATGGCGAAACCCAGTCCCGCTAGTGACGCGTAAACAATGCCATCGATGACTCCGTCAAATTCATCGCGGCACCAAATGATAAAAATAATCAGAATAATCGCTTTGCCTGTTTCCTCGACGATCGGTGCCGCGAACACAGTTGCGAACATCTCACCTGTTTTCTCATCGTTGGTCATGAGGGACGCTATTACACCGAGGGTTGTGTTTAGCAGAAAGGCAAAGAACGGTGTTACAAGTGCACCCCAAAGGAACGCTGTCGCCAACATCCAAAGCGGTTCTGATTCATAGCGATCAATCCACAATACCAACATTAGATAGATTGGAACTGGTATTGTCGCGGTGATTAGCCCTAGCAGGAATGGACCCGGGCCGGTTTCGACTCCGATCACCAATAGGACCAATAGTCCCAACGCCAGCGCGATCAGAACTGCAACTACGGCTAGAGCGACCTTTATCCCACTAGTTTGTCGAGTCGGTTTAATAACGATCGTAGGTTGTAGGTTTGCGTAAGGATTCTGGTAGCTCAATTGTGTCAACGCGCACAGGTTAGTGCACGACCCCCATCGATGGAATATGTCGCCCCCGTTATCCACGACGCATCGTTTGAAGCGAGGAAGGTTACCAATGCCGCAATGTCTTGAGGACGGCCGACTCTCCCAAGCGGATGCGTCTGTTTTGACCGCTCGAGGAACGCAGCATAGTCCTCTTGATTCATGCCGCCGCGCTTGTGTATCTCTGTCACAACGACGCCAGGATTCACCGCATTTACACGCACTCCTTTCGCCGCAACCTCCAGAGCCGCACAGCGTGTGAGTTGATCCACCGCGGCCTTCGAGACGCAGTAGGCCAACACTCCCGGAAATGATCGCAAACCTGTGACACTTGACACGTTCACAACATTGCCTTTCCGATCGCTCAGACTCGGCATGGCTTTCTGCATCAAACGAAACGCGGCGCGCACATTTACGTTCATCATGTCGTCCCAGGCTTCAGCTGACGTATTCTCAATCGTGCCGCTGCTGATGTGACCAGCAGCGTTTACCAGTACATCAATGCCGCCAAAGATCTCAATAGTTTTTTCCACCGCATCGTCCAACTCACCGTCGACTGATAAATCGGCCTTAATAGGTAAGGCCTGGGATCCCATGCTTCTGATTGTGTCGCACACCTTCCCGAGTGCCTCACGATTCCGTCCGACGCAAGCGACGGCTGCTCCACGCTCGGCGAACGCCAACGCACAAGCGTTTCCGATTCCTGAGGTCGCTCCTGTTACCAGAACAGCTTTACCTGAAAACTGTTTTTCCATTTTGTGCTTCCTTCCGCTTTCGATGATGTAGCCGGGCTCAGTTGTTGAGGGCAGATGATATATTGACAGCGGGATCGTAAAAAGCCGACTATTGACACTCTGTCGATTTTTTGCCGCCCCCCGACACTGCACTATAGCAACTGGCTCAACCAACAAAGAGGTAACCGTTGGGAAATAGCTCCGCTGACCAATTCTTTCCCAGAACTCCCCGGACGCATCCACGCAGCGTATCTGGCTCCCGGAGCCGTTCGTCCAAGGCCAAAGCACCATCGAGCACGGGGTACTTAATTGGAGCTATTCTCGGAGCAATACTGCTGTTTCTCTTGTTGTGGTGGCTTCTCGTTACTGCTGGCGATGAGGCCCCGTGGCTACCCGCAGGCTTGGTCACCGCGGTGTTCTTACTGATTGCGTTGTCCGCGCGTGAAGTATTGATGAGACGAGCATGGACGCGCTACCTGCTGGAAAATGGAATCAAGCCACATTCAAGCAGTCGTTCGTCGAAGAGTGGAACACACAAGCGAACGTTCTCCCTGTCGGTCCATTCAGCTGCTTTACGTGCAATTCAAAAGCAATCCGCCGCCGCTGATCGGCCGAACACCACGCCCGAGGCGCACCTGGATGTAGCTCTGCTGTGCCAGGATTTTCTTGCGGGAAGTGAGGATGTACTTCGCAGTGGAAATTTTGGAAGTGAAAAGACGATTGCTTTGAAGGCAGGACAGGAGCGCGTTCGGGCGTTGCATAGACATCACTTGTTGATCTGGGCTCGAGATCAGTCGCGTCTTCTAACTCACGAAGCACAGCAGAAGGCGCGCATCGCAGACAAAATCGAAACGGCGAACAAAGCTTTGGAATGTATAGACTCGGCCCTGGTCATGTATCCGACTGAGGTCGAATTAAATGAGTCGAAGATTGCGATCCGAGAGTTCATTGCGTCGGTGCGAGTTGCGCATTGGGTGGAACTGGCAGAGAGATCGGCGTTCAAGGGCCATTATCGGCGGGCTATCGACAGGTATAAGGATGCGCTTTTCTATTTGAATGACGAAGCCGTAAAGGATGACGTCCGCAACGCCGGCACGAAACGAATCGAGGGGGAGATTGGAATCCTTCGCGAACGTCTCAGAGCGCTACATCGCGAACGGCAAGAGGCCAGGGATAATGAAGATGAGGCCAGTTCTGAAGACGCTTCATGACATTAAGAGAGTGTCCGAAGTATTGAAAGACAAGTTCATGAAGGGACGACGATGACCTTTTCGAGTAATGAGGTAGTTTCCTATATTCGGGTTTTCTCTGTGCAACCTCTGATGTGTCCTGTGTCTCCGTGGTTGTAAACTCGCTCGCAAAAACCAACCACAGATACAAAGATGGACACAGAGGTTGCACAGAGAAGAAATCTAAATAGGCACTACCAGCAATGATGGTCGGTTGGCATCCAACATCTTTTATGCGATCATTGCGGCTTGCTCGTTACAGGCTAGTTTTCGCCTGACACTCAATAGATTATAACCGGGCCAACACCTCGACGGACGCCAAGCGCCGGTTCGATTGTGGATCAAATAAGCAAGCGAATAGGCGTCCTATTTTTGCGGTACCAAGGAAGGGAAAGTGTTATGAAAGGTTTGATATTATTTTCGGTGGTCGTTCTAACCTCGCTGCTCGTGGCTGCGCCGGTGAGAGCGCAAGATCAACAACAAACACCACCACCGACTCCACAGACCTCGCCCGCTACGGGAGCCTTGGATACGCAAGGTATTAAGAAATATCTTTTGGGACCGGGTGACGTGGTAGATATCCGAGTTTTTGGCCAGCCCGATCTCAACAGTACTGCTGCGGTTGATAGCGAGGGTAATTTGAGCTCGTTGCCGTTTCTTGATACGCCAATACCTGCCAAGTGCCGCACAGAAAAGGATCTTCAGAAGGACATTACTATCGCGTACTCAAAACTGATCAATAAACCGCAAATCAGTGTTCGGATCAGCGAACGAAATAGTCGCCAACCTGCAGTTGTGTTCGGTGCGGTTCGGCAGCCCACTCGTGCGACGATGCAACGCAGAATTCGCCTGAATGAATTGATGGCGATATCCGGAGGCTTTACAGAGCGGGCGGCGGGAACAATTCAAATTCTACATACCGAGCCACTCATGTGTCCTGAACCCGGTGAGGAGGCTGAGGCTGCACCTATCAATGGCACGAAGATTCCGCTCCAGATCGTTCAGATCTCAGATTTGCGAGCAGGAAAGATAGAAGCGAACCCTGTGATTCGCCCAGGCGATTACGTACTGGTTACCGAAGCTGAGCCGGTCTACGTTACAGGAAGCGTCGTTCAACCAACCGGCATTTATCTGCGTGAGAAATTAACTCTCGGTCTGGCACTCGCAATGGTGGGAGGTCCAAGGAAGGAAGCAAAGTTGTCGGACGTTCGCATTTACCGGCAGAAGCCTGGTTCGACAGAGCAGGAAATAATCAGAGTTGATTACTCAGCAATTAAGAAAAACCAAAAGCCCGATTTCTTACTTCAGCCATACGATGTAATAGAGGTGCCGGAGTCGAGCCCATTCGGTCCGAGCCGCCTGCCTGCCACATTATTGTCTGCGGTGACAGGTGGTATGACGAATGTGATTAGCCAGGGACTACCGTCGCGAATCATCTATTAAGAACGGAGAGAATGTCGATCTAATGAACGGAAAGAAAAGCTTAGCGGCTGATCGCCGGCGGAGAAAACTGACAACCTTCGGCTGGTCTTTCGCACTGTTGATCGTAATTATCGTGCTTATCGCCTTTGAGAAGACGGCCATACTTTATATTTTGGCGACGTTGGGAATCTCAGTTCTTTTGCTCATCGTGGCAATCAAAGACTTAGGCCACGCGGACGGTAAGATTGCACCAACCCCATCCAGCAATAAAGATGCACAAAGCGTCGTAAGTTCAAGTAATTAGCGGACGCAATCGACCAAACTTATGCCCATCATAAATGTACGCTAACGTACAGAAATCCTCGCTAACGCAAAACAAGGCGCCGGTTGAAAGTTTAGACGGAGTAATGCATAATCCCGCTGCGTTCACCTCCCCGGTGGACGAAGTGGTCGCGTGGGGTGAGGACACGTGGCCTTAGGGTGGGGGCTGTGGGAGGCCCCCGCCCGCTTTATTTTTCAGCTCTTTTCTTCGGTGCTCTAAAAGTAATTTTAAGAGATTTGTTTTACTTGACTGCACGTTCGATAGTATCGCTTCAGGCGTTCGTCTGTGGATGATCGGAAGTTGCCTCGCCGAAAAGACGGGAGTAACATCAGTATTGTTGATAATTGAATTGTCTGCCGAGGTTGCTTGTGTCCAGCGATGCAGGCAACACGGGGGAACCATCCTTCCAGTAATGGAATAGGGGCGAATCGTTCAGCATCTTCTCGCGCTTTGCGACGAACACTTCCAGTTCGAGCCCGACAGCTAACCTCGTAGGCAAAAAGGAAGGGCAGTGCCGCGGTCAATAGCGCTTGGCTCATTGCCTCGCGCTTTTTTGTTGCATCATTTTTCGCTAGCGTTCTTGTAATTGGACCATGCCAGGCGTTTGAACTTGATCGCGTGACGTGAAGATCGAATGCTCAGTCGCTTAGCCAAGAGAGCAACGGGACGGCGTCTTAAGCTTTGGTTGTTCCGGGGTGCAGCACAGAAAGACACCCCACATCCCACACCGCATAAACAGCACAACTGGTGGCAGGTGATGTGCTTAACCGGTGTCGATTACTTTTCGACGCTCGGTTATCAGCCGGGAATCGCTTTTCTCGCGGCCGGAGCATTGTCTCCTGTTGCGACGCTGATCCTCGTGTTGCTCACTCTGTTTGGCGCCCTCCCTATTTACAATCGTGTTGCTGAAGAAAGTCCTCACGGCGAAGGTTCCATTTCCATGTTGGAGAATCAGCTTTCACGTTGGAAAGGAAAGCTTTTTGTTCTAGCGCTTCTGGGATTCGTCGCGACCGACTTCATCATCACAATCACGCTCTCTGCCGCAGACGCAACTGCTCACATCATCGAAAACCCATTCACTCCTCCAGTTCTGAAACATCAAATCGGGGTGACGCTTGCTCTAATTGCGATACTGGGCGCTATCTTCTTAAAAGGTTTCAAAGAGGCGATTGGGATTGCGGTGATATTGGTGTTTGTTTATCTGACCCTCAACGCGGTCGTCATTACTTTCGGTTTGTATGAACTCTCTACGCATCCATTTCATTTTCCTCAGTGGAAGGCTGCTGTGTTCGGTCATCCTGAGGTTCACGGGAATGCGGCACTGATTCTACTTGTTTCGTTTAAGCTGTTTCCCAAACTGGCTCTTGGTCTATCTGGGTTTGAGACAGGCGTTGCTGTAATGCCTCTGGTGAAGGGAGACGACAACCTCAGTAAAGCCGAGTGGGAGAGTATTCATTCCACTCGAACAGGCCAGGTTGACTCGAAGGCCAAACGACTATTGAGCGGACGCATTGAAAATGCGAAGAAGCTACTGCGCACGGCAGCCATAATCATGAGCGTGATGCTAATAAGCAGCAGTCTAGTCACGTCTACTCTGATTCCTGCGCAGGAGTTTCAGGAAGGTGGGGAAGCAAGCGGACGCGCGATTGCGTATTTGGCTCACCATTTCTTTGGCCCCATCTTCGGTACCGTTTACGACCTCAGCACCATCTTCATTCTTTGGTTTGCCGGAGCGTCAGCAATGGCCGGCTTATTGAGTATTGTTCCGCGGTACCTGCCGCGATACGGAATGGCGCCTGAATGGGCCAGGGCAGCGCGACCGCTGGTCATCGTAATAATAGCCATCGCGTTCGCGGTAACGATCATCTTTAATGCGGATGTTGACCAACAGGGTGGAGCTTATGCGACCGGCGTCCTGGTGCTGATAACGTCCGCTGCCATCGCTGTCACACTTGCAGTTCGACGTAAGGGAGGTGCGTGGCGATCGTATTTAGTCATCGCTTTGATCTTC
>Ga0114129_10002411_pt1 | contig 25977 bp, 25 predicted proteins | sample RhiMetdeltSRZDD1_FD_80071 | JGI IMG/M metagenome (GOLD analysis project Ga0114129, IMG submission 80071) | Populus rhizosphere microbial communities from Tennessee, USA - Rhizosphere MetaG P. deltoides SRZDD1 (version 2) (version 2) | ecosystem: Host-associated > Plants > Roots > Rhizosphere >...
CGAGGCGAGCGGTGAAATGGCTCGAACATCAGTGGAGTTTTGCGTGGCGCTCGGTGAGCAGGCGCAGCGCCAACAGCGCGACGCCGACGCTGATCGCGGAATCCGCGACGTTGAACGCCGGCCAGTGCCACGACCGCCAGTACACGTCGACGAAGTCGACGACGGCGCCGAACCGGGCGCGGTCGATGAGATTGCCGACCGCGCCGCCGAAGATCAGCCCGATGGCAACGACGCCGATCACGCCGCCCGTGGGCAGCACACGCAGCGCGACGCGCGCCAGCACGACGAGTGCGATGATCGACAGCGCGGCGACGATCCAGCGCCACGTGGGCTCGATCGTGCCGAGCAGGCCGAATGCGAGGCCGGGGTTCATCACGAGGGTCAGCGACAGCCAGCCGTCCGCCACCACGAGAGGGTGGCCGGGGACGAGACGGGCGAGCGCCGCCGCCTTGGTGGCCTGATCGAGCACGACGATGATCGCGGCCAGCAACAGAACGCGCGTCATCGCGCGCGGGTCACGACCCGCACGCAACGGCCGCACAGCGTCGGATGCGCAGGGTCTCGGCCGACCTCCTCGCTGCGCGTCCAGCACCGCTCGCACTTATCACCCGGCGCGCGGTCTACGCCGATGACGAGCCCCGGGATGTCCTGGCTCTCGTAGTGCACGCTCGCGCGGCCGGGACCGGGCTCGAGGTCTACACGCGAGACGATGAACAGCGTCGGCAGGAGCTCGCGCTTGGCCGCGAGCAACCCCGGCAGATCCTCCGGCGCGGATTCCACCCGCACGCGCGCCTCCAGGCCGCTGCCGATGAGCTTTTTCGCGCGCGCCGTCTCGAGCGCCTTGGAAACCTCGCGGCGGACCTCCAGGAGCCGGTCCCAGTCGCGCTTGAGCGTATCGTCGAGCCACTCCAGCGGCACCTCGGGGAAGCGCTCGAGATGCACGGATTCGGCGCGCGCGCCGGGCGCATAGCGCCACGCCTCTTCGGTCGTGAAGGTCAGGATCGGCGCCATCACCCGCGCCAGCCCGCTGAACACGTCGTAGCAGGTCGTCTGCGCCGCGCGGCGGCGGGCATCGTCGGGCGCCGACGTGTAGAGCCGGTCCTTGATGACGTCGAGGTACAGCGCCGAGAGATCGACCGCGCAGAAGTTGTGCACGGAGTGGAAGACCGTGTGGAACTGGTACTCCTCGTACGCGCGTCGCACGCGGTCGATGAGCCGCGCCAGACGGTCGAGAACCCAGCGGTCGACTTCTTCCAGGCTCGCATACGGCTGCCGGTCGCGCGACGGCTCGAAGTCGTACAGGTTGCCGAGCAGGAACCGGAACGTGTTGCGCATGCGCCGATAGGCGTCGGCGAGGCGGTCCAGGATCTCGGTCGAGAGGCGGATGTCCTCCGTGTAGTCCTCGGCCGCCACCCAGAGGCGCAGCACTTCCGCACCGTACGTCGGCAGCAGCTCTTCCGGCTCGACACCGTTGCCCAGCGACTTGGACATCTTGCGGCCCTCGCCGTCGACGACGAAGCCGCACGTGAGCACTTCGCGGTACGGCGGCGCGTTGCGCGTGCCCATGGCTTCGAGCAGCGAGGAATGGAACCACCCGCGATGCTGGTCGGAGCCCTCGAGATAGAGCTCGGCCGGCCACCGCAATTCCGGACGCGTCTCCAGTACCGCCGCGTGGCTGCAGCCGGAGTCGAACCAGACGTCGAGGATGTCGGTCTCTTTGCGGAACTGCGTGCCGCCGCACTTTGCGCAGCGCGTCCCCGCAGGCAGCAGGTCGCTCGCGGCGCGGGCGTGCCACTCGTCGGCGCCGTGGCCTTCGCGGAAGATCCGGGCGACGTGCTCCACGATGCGCTCTTCCAGCAGCACCGTGTCGCAGGCCTCGCAATAGAAGGCGACGATCGGCACGCCCCAGACGCGCTGGCGCGAGATCGTCCAGTCTGGCCGGTGGGCGACCATGTTGAAGATCCGCTCCTCGCCCCACTCCGGAATCCACCGCACGTCGTTGCGGATGGCGCGGAGCGCCCGCTCGCGCAGACCGTCCTTGTCCAGCGCGATGAACCACTGCTCGGTCGCGCGAAACAGCGTCGGGTTCTTACAGCGCCAGCAGTGCGGATACGTGTGCGTCAGCGTCTGCTCGGCCACGAGAGCGCCGATACGCTTGAGGTGCGCGACGATCTTCGGATTCGCCTCCCACACCGTGAGGCCCGCGAAATGCTCGACCTCGGCGATGAACCGGCCGTCGTCGTCCACGGGGTTGTAAATCTTGAGACCGAGCGCGCGGCCGAGGTCGTAGTCTTCTTCGCCGTGGCCGGGCGCGATGTGGACGAGGCCCGTGCCGGTGTCCATCGCGACGAACGGCGCCGCCGCGACCTTGCCCGTGCGGTCGATCCACGCGTGGCGATACTCCAGGCCCTCGAGCCGCCGGCCGGGAATCGTGGCCAGCCGCCGCGGCGAGTCGAGACGCGCCACCTGCGTGAAGGCATCGGCGAGCTTGGCGGCGACGACGAGGCTCTCGCCACCGACCTGGAGCACGACGTAATCCTCTTCCGGATGCACCGCGATGGCGAGGTTGGCAGGCAGCGTCCACGGCGTCGTCGTCCAGATGACGAGCGACGGTTTCGGCGCCGTTGGCGCATCGGGCAGCGGCGCGACGAGCGGGAACTTCACGTAGACCGACTGCGTGCGCTCCTCTTCGTACTCGACCTCCGCCTGCGCGAGCGCGGTCTTGTCGTGCATGCACCAGTGCACCGGCTTCAGGCCCTTGTACACGAGCCCCTTACCGACGAAGCGGCCGAACTCGCGTGCGATGACTGCCTGATAGGCGGGCGCCATCGTGATGTAGGGGTTGTCCCAGTCGCCGAACACCCCCAGCCGCTTGAACTCCTCGCGCTGGATCTGCACGTACTTGTTCGCGTACGCGCGGCACTTGCCGATCTTCTCGAGCGGGTCCATCGCGCGCCGGACGTCCATCGGCGCCTTGTCCAGACCGAGCTCCTTGTCGACCTGATGCTCGATCGGCAGTCCGTGGCAATCCCAGCCCGGCACGTACACGGCGTTGAAGCCCAACATCCCGCGCGACTTCACGACGAGGTCCTTCATGACCTTGTTCAGCACGTGGCCCATGTGGATGTTGCCGTTCGCGTACGGCGGCCCGTCGTGCAGGATCCACAGCGGTCGATCGGCGGCGGCCTCGCGCAGCCGCTTGTAGATGCCGATCGAATCCCACCAGGCGAGCATGCGTGGCTCCGCCTGCGCGAGATTCGCCTTCATGGGGAAGTCGGTTTTTGGCAGATTCAGCGTGGCTTTGTAATCCATCGATTTAGTGGACTATCGTAGCACGGCGTGTAGAACGGGCAGACTGGAGCCCCGTGCTCCTACGGCAGGCCGCCCACGACTTGAGCCGGCCTCGCGGCACTCGCTACAAAAAACCCGGTCGCGCGGCGTCGCTACAACGAATTACTTCGAATTACTTCGGCGAGAGCGTGACGACGCCGTTCGTCGAGTCGATGTTGATCGTGAAGTGGTCGAGGAAGTCGCGGCCGAGCAGGCCGTCGCCGGCGCCGCTGACGTCGTAGGACGCGACCTGCATGCGTCCGAGGCGCGCCTCGCCGATCTCGAGCGAGTCGATCTGGACGAAGTTGACGTGGTCGCTGCCCGCCACACCGATGACTTTTGTGGTGCCGATCGGACGCGCGAGCGACACACCCGCGGCCGTGAGCACACGCGGGTTGATCATCGTCTTGTCGGCCCCCGTGTCGAGCAACAGCGTCGCTGACGTGTTTCCGTTGACCTTGACGTCGACCATGATCGGTCGCCCCGGGGTGTAGCGGATCGTCGTCCCGCCTTTGGGTCCGGTGCCCGGTGCGCCCGCGCGAGCTGCCGCGCCAGCGGCCGGTACCGGCGCGGCGGTGGCCGCTCCGGGAGCCGCGTTCTGCAGCCCCAACGGCACTGCGTGCGCGCGGTACTCGTGCGGGACGCTCTCGAAGCCGTCGACGTAGTGCGAGTTGCCCTTGGCGTCGGTATACCGATAGATCTCGGCGACGGCTGGGGATGGCGCGAGCGTCGCAAGTGCGAGGATGGTGGCGACCGCGTAGCTCGCGCGCGTCACTGAAAAATCATACCGCACAGCGCGCGAGCCGATATACGACCATTTCCGGCCCGCCTGAGACCTCGTTGCGCTCCAAACGCACCCGATAGACGGGCACGAACACGTCCGTGCGGGCGGCAAGTTGCGGAAACCATGTCGGAAAGACGATGACGGCGTCGGGGCATCGCTCCGCGATGAAGCGCAGCACGCCGGGCTCGCCTTCCCGGCGGTACGGCCGGATCTCCGGGGTCACCAGTCCCATGAGATCGAGCACCGGCCGCCGCGAGAAGTATGCGATGGCCCCGATGTCGTTCACGGCGAGCGTGGCTCCGCGCGGCAGATGGTTGTTCACCCAGTGGCCGAGGTGGACCTGCATCGCGTTGATGTTCTGCACGCCCCAGGCGTAGCGCTCGGATGCCGGCACGAGCGTAACGAGCGCCATCGCGAGATAGAGCAGACGCAGCGGCGACAGCAGCGCCGCCCAGCGCGCCGCGCTGCTGGTGGGCGCCGTCCATGCCGTCGCCACGAGCAGCAGCGCAACAGGAAGCAGATGGATGGAATAACGCCCCTCCTGGAATCCGGGCCCGCGATACGGCGCGAGGACGGCCATCGCAATCGGGTGCGCGAGGAGCACGAGGCCGACGACGGCCAGCGCGCGGCGACGCCGCCACACGAGCACGATCGCCGGGAGTGCCAGCGGCAACAGCGGGTGGATGCGGAGGAGCCATGCGACCCACTCGTGCGCGAACGCCGCCGGTCGGTCGAGCCACAGCATGCGCGCCGGCTCGCGGATCCCGATCAGCCGGCCCAGGATGCCGCCCTCGACCTTTGCGGCGGCCGTCGACGGAACCGGCGTGCCCGTCGTCGCCCAGCAGAAGACCGCGAACGGGACGAGCACCGCGACGATGATCAGCGCGAACAGCGCGCGCCGTCGCGGCGTGGGCCGCCCGGCGAGCGCGAGAAACGGCAGGAGCACGACCGCCTCGGGACGGGCCAGCGCCGCGAGCCCACCCGCGAGCGCCGTCAGCGCCAATCGCTCGTGGGCGAGCGCAAACACGGCTGCAGTGACCAGCAGCGCCGCGAGCGTCACCTCCATACCCGACAGCGCGCCCCAGGCAAACGGTCCGCTCCACAGGAGCGCGATGGCGGCGGCGAGCGCGGCGGCTCGGCCCGCGCCCCACGCCAGCGCCGCGCGCCGAAGCAACAGCGCTGCCGCGATGGCGGCCGCGACGCCGAGCGTCTTGGCCATCGCGAGCGATGCGCCGACGATCCACGCGCCCGCGGCGAGGAGCAGCGTCCACAGCGGCGCCGTCGAGCCGGCGACCGGCGTGCCGGGGTTGTAGGCGAATCCCGCACCCTCGGCGAGGTTGCGGGCGAAGTGCAGATGGATCCACGAGTCGTCGAGCGGGAAGCCCGCGGCGCCTGCGATCAGTCGCTCGCGCAGCAGCAGCACCGCCAGCGGCACGGCGGCGGCCGCGACGAGGAGCAGGTCGTCGCGGCGGTCAGCGGTCACGCATGAGCGTATAGCCCGCGTACGCGATCGGCGCGCGGTCCACCGGCAGCGTGTAGAGGAAGCGCCCGTACGGCAGCTCGATCTCGACGAGACCCTCGGGACGCGCCACCGACGGCGCCCAGTGATCCACGAACCACACCAGCCGGCGCGTGCGCGCCGGCAGCCGCACGTGACTGTCGCGCGACGGCAGGATGTCGGACGCCAGCTGCGGCGCGTAATAGCCCGGGGGCACGTCGCCGACGCGAAGCTCGAAGATCGAGTACTCCGGCAGATAGAACATCGCGTGACGCAGCCACGGGTAGGAGCGCGCGTTGCCGAGCTCGGTCACGACGACGGTCTCTTCTGGCGGATAGAGTCCGCGGATCGAGCCGACGAACGTGCGGACGACATCCTCGTGCTCCCGCAGCGCGGCGGCCGTGCGGCTGAAGATCCAATCGAAGGCCTCGTGCTCGGCGGTGAGCCTCCACGCCGGCTTGGACGGGTCGAAGTCCCGCGGCAGCGGGCGCGCGTTGACGAAGAACGCGCCATTGGCGACCACGATCAGCACGATCGCCGCGGCCGTGAGCGCGGGCCCCAGCGCCCGGCGTCGCGCCAGGATCGCCGCCTCTGCGAAGGCGGTCACCAGCACGCGTGCGAGGAGCACGACCACCGCGGGCAGAAACGTGAGCACGTAGCCCGCTTGACCGAAGTGCACGAGCGTGTAGACGAGAACCGGCGGCACGATCCACGCCAGCAGCAACCACTCGCGGCGGCCCCAGCCGTGGCGTCGAACGTACCAGGGCACGAGCAACGCCGCGACGGCGAGCGGGCCGAGCGCGACCAGCACCGACTCGAGCAGGTAGCGGGACATCCTCAACGTCGCGTCGAACGGCCCGCCTACGATCGAGGTCGGCCGGACGACCGAATCGGCGAGATAGAGCGAGGCGTCGACGTAGCGGCCGAGCCCGCCCGTGAGCGCCACCATCGGCACGAACCAGATGAGCGTGAGCGCGCCCAGGATGGCCAACCCGACCAGGACGGTACGGGCGCGGCGAACGCCGAGCACACAGGCGACGAGCCACATCGGCAAGAGCAAGACCAGCAGCGACTGACGCATGCCCGCGGCCAGCGCCAGGTAGGCGGCGGCGAGCCAGGCGTCAGCCTCACTGCCGTCCAGCGCGCGAAACGCGAAGTACGCCACGCTCGACGCGAACAGCGCCTCGCCCGCGTACGTGAGCCCGACCGAACCGTAGAACCAGAACAGCGGGCTGACGACGAGCACGCTCGCCGCGGCGAGCGCGGTCGCGCGATCGTAGACGTCGCGCGCGAGCAGGTAGACGACGACCGTGGTGAGCCCGCTGAAGACCACCGCGAGGAATACGTACGCGGCCGTCGGATCGTGCAGCCAGGCGTTCACGATGCGGCCGAGACCGACGTACAGGATGTAGCCCGGCGGATGCGGCTGGTGTTTGACGACGTCGTACTCGCGCAGCGCCAGCGCGAACTGCACGGCGTCCCAGTTGTAGAGCATCCGCGCCCGATAGGGCACGCGCGAGAGAACGGTCAGGAGGCCGAGGGCAGCGGCAAACACATAGTCGCAGCGATCGGCGCGGTCGCGCATGGCGGCTGTGGAGTATACCCGCGCGACGGGCGGAGCGGGTGGGCGGGGAGGCTAGGCCTTCTTCTCTTCTTCCTTGCGTGCAGGGGCCGTGGTGTCCTCGGTCTTGGCCTCGTTCACGCCCTTTTTGAATTCCTTCACGCTCGATCCCAGCGAACGCGCCAGCTCCGGCAGGCGATTCGCGCCGAACAGAACCAGCACGATCACGAGAATGATGAGCAGCTCTTGATAACCCAGACCAAACATGGCAGAGGCTCCTTTCGCCGCCTTACCTTAGCACCCTTTTCCCGCCTGCGCTGCTAGGCGCCCCGCAGCACCCGCCGCTCGCCGACGCGCGTGGTCACGCGGCGCGCATCGAAGTGTTCGAGGAGCGGAATCGCGTATTTCCGGGAGATCCCGAGCAGGTCCTTGATGTCGCCGGGGCCGATCTCCTTGCGCTCTCGCAGCAGGGTCACCAGCTTGTCCTGGATGTCCTCGAGCGCACCCGCGTGGAAGAAGAGCGACTCCTTGACGCGAACGAGCTTGCGGGACTCGAGCAGCAGCTGAAAGAGCTCGTGCTGCTCGTCGCCACTCAGCCCGGCGCGGGCGAGCGCCTCCTCCGCGCTCGGCGGCGCGGCCGCGGCGTCTTTGAACTCGCGCTCGAGGCGGTCGAGCGCCGTCTGCTGCGTGGCGCTCAGCCGCAGCTCGTGCGAGGCGAGGCGGACCTTGTCGCGATCGACGCGGACGGCGCCGTCGGCTTCGAGGGCCCCGAGCACGTGGGCGAACACCCGCTCGTCGGCGTTGGCCGCGCGGACGCGGAGCTCCTCGCGCGACATGCCGGCGCGCAGCGGCTGAGCGCGGTGAAACTGCTCGAGCGCGCTCGTGACCAGGCGGCGCAGCCGCGCCACCGCGTCAGCGTGCAACGACCAGTCGCGATCCACCGCGCTCACGCGGCCGGCGGCGGCAAGTGCCTCCAGGAGTTGCCGGGTTCGCCCAGGCCCGAACGGCACCCGCGCGACGAGCGCAGGCAGCCGGATGCCGCCGACACCGGCGCCACGCACATGCTCCTCCACGACCGACTCAGGCGTCCCCGATTCCAAGACCTTGAGGTGTGCCAGCCGCTCGGGACGCTTGAGCCGCGGCGGATCGGTATCGAGCAGCGTTCCGCCGCCGACCGTGACGATCGGCGAGTACGAGCGGATGACGAAGCGGTCGCCGGCGAGCGCCACCAGCGGCGCCTCCAGGCGTAAGCGCGCGAAGCCGCGCTGCCCGGGCCCCAGCTCGGAGCCCTCCAGGAGCAGGGCGCGCGCCATGATCTCGCTGGTGCCCGCGTGCAGCCGTACGCGGTCGCGGCTCTCGAGCGCGCGCGGCGCGTCCGCGAGCATCTCGAGCACGACATCCACCAGCGTGGTTGCGGCCAGGGTTCCGGCGTGCCCGACGACGTCGCCCCGCTCCACCGCGGCGCGTTCGAGTCCCTGCAGATTGATCGCCGTACGCTGTCCGGCGACCGCGCGCTCGACGGCGTGGCTGTGCGCTTGAAGACCGCGGACCTTGGCCACGAGCCCGCGCGGAAAGACCTCGACGCGATCGTCCGCGCCGAGCGCGCCGGCCGCGAGCGTGCCCGTGACGACGGTTCCGAAGCCCTTGATCGTGAACACCCGGTCGATGGGCAGGCGCGCGAGCTGGTCGGTGCCACGCGCCGGCACCGTCTCGGCCAGGCGGCGCAGCGTCGCCCGGAGCTCGTCGAGCCCCGCCCCGGTCTTCGCCGACACGGGGACGATCGGCGCGCCGTCCAGGAACGTGCCGCGCACCAGCGTGGCGACATCGTCGCGGACGAGGTCGACCCAATCAGACTCCACGGTGTCGATCTTGGTCAGCACGACGAGACCGGTCCGAATGTGCAGCAGCGAACAAATCGCGAGGTGCTCGCGCGTCTGGGGCATGACACTTTCATCCGCTGCGATCACGAGCATCGCGAGGTCGATGCCGCCCACGCCGGCGAGCATGTTTTTCACGAACCGCTCGTGGCCGGGCACGTCCACGATCTCGATCGTCAGCCCGTCGGGCTCCTCCAGGAATGCGAAGCCGAGATCGATCGTGATCCCACGCGCTTTTTCTTCAGGCAGACGGTCGGTGTCCGTCCCCGTCAGCGCTTTGACGAGCGACGTCTTGCCGTGATCGATGTGGCCGGCGGTGCCGACCACGACGTGGCGGCTGGTGCCGGCGCTCATGTGCGAATCCGCGTCATGGCCGCGCGGCGGCCACGATCGCCTTCACGAGTGCTCCGACCTGCGCGGGCAGCACGGTGCGACAGTCGAGGAACAGACGGTCGTCGACGAGGCGTCCGAGCACCGGCGGGTCGCCTCCCCGCAATGCCGAATCGAGCGCGCGCGCGGCGGCGTCGGTGGCGCCGAGCGCGACACCGGCCGTCGGCAGCTCCACCGTCGGCAGCGCGCCGCCGCCGACCTGCGCGCGGCTCTCGTCCACGCGGGCGGCGAGTCGCCGGCCGACGTCGGCACCCAGTCCGCGCAGCACGCGCCGGGCGCGCCCACGCACCGCCGTGAGCGGCTCGGTGAGCAGCCGGAGCGTCGGAATCGCCTCGCGCGCGGTGCCGGCTTCGTAGGCGGTCAGCGTCGCCTCCAGCGCGGCGATCGTGAACTTGTCGATCCGAAGCGCGCGGTTCCACGGGTTCTTCTTCAACCGCGAGATGACGGCGCGCTTGCCGACGACGATCCCCGCCTGCGGGCCGCCGAGCAGTTTGTCCCCCGAGAACGAGACGAGGTCGACGCCGGAAGCCACCACCTCGGGCACCGTCGGCTCGTAGGGAAATCCCCACGGCCGAAGGTCGAGCAGCGAGCCCGAGCCGAGGTCCTCCATCACCGGAATCCCGCGCTCGCGGCCGAGCTCGACGAGCTCGCGGCTCGAGACCTCGGCGGTGAAGCCGATCACACGGTAGTTCGAGGTGTGGACCTTCAGCAGCAGCGCGGTCGCCGGACCGATGGCCTCGGCGTAGTCGCGCAGATGCGTGCGGTTGGTGGCGCCGACCTCACGCAGCACGGCCCCACTGCGCAGCATGATGTCGGGAATGCGGAACTCGCCGCCGATCTCGATCAGCTCGCCGCGCGAGACGACGACCTCCTTGCCGTGCGCGAGCGTCTCCAGGGCGAGCAGTACGGCCGCGGCGTTGTTGTTGACCACCAGCGCGTCCTCGGCGCCGGTCAGCCGCCGCAGCAGCGGCTCCACGTGGCTGTAGCGCGAGCCGCGCTCCTTGCTGGCAAGGTCCAGCTCGAGGTTGGAATAGGCGGCGGCGACCGAGCCCACGCGCTCCCGCGCGAGGTCGCTCAGCAGCGCGCGGCCCAGGTTGGTGTGCAGGACGACGCCGGTGGCGTTGATCACCGGGCGCAGCGAGAAGCGGCCGGCGCGGCGCACGCCGTCGACGACGCGCGTGGCCAGCGTTTCGGCGTCGGCGGGCGTGACGTCGTGCTCACGCACGCGGGCCCGCTCGGCGTCGAGCGCCTCCCGCACCGCCTCCGTCAGTCGGGCGCGCGGCATTCCCGTCGTCGCGGGATCCGCGACGACGCGCTGCACAAGCTGGTCCACCGAGGGCAGGCGGCGAAGAGCGGCGGCGCGGTCAGCGCTCACTGAGCGCGGCCTCGACCTTGGCGCGCAGGCGCGCGATGACTTCTTGCGCCTCCGCGCGCCACGCCTGCGCCGACCAGCGGCCCTCCGGCGTGCCGCGGCGCACGGCGTCTTCCGTAAGGCCGGCCCACAGCTCGTCGAGGTCGTCGGGCGTCAGCCCCTGCCCGCGCAGCGCACGGGCCCAGTCGGCAGCGAGCGCGTCGATGAGGCGATCGCGCTCGGCGGCGAGCCGGCGGGCCTTGCGGATGAGGTCGGCCAGGCGCGAGGCCATCGCTAGTGCTTCACCGCGTCGCGGATCGTGTCGACGAGGTTGGCTTCGAATCGGCCCGTGGAGGCGCACGAGTAGACCGGCTTGGCGTGCAGCTTGCCGGACGATCCCTTGCGGTGCGCCTGCGTACGCATGCTCGAGTTGATCTGTAGCCGCGTGGCGGCCGCGCCGTCGGACTCGGCGAAGACCGTGAACGTCACGAGGGCCTCGCCCTCCAGAGCCTCGTCACCGATACGCCCGCAGTCTGAGTACACGCCGATCGGCGTGACGACGTCGTCGGTCGCGATGACACCGGAGTCTCGGGCGATCGCGCGCAGCGGAAGGTTCTGCTTGGCGATCGCGCGCACCAGCGCCGTCCACGTCGCGTCGTAGCCCGCCGCGATCTCCGCCCGATAGGGCGGCGGAGCCAGCGGCGACACGTGGGGACGCGCGCACCCGATCAGTGACAACGCCACGGCCATCACTACGAGCCTACCGAAGGCCGGAAGGGGGATGGTGGTCGAGCCCACGATACGCTCGGATGAACCGCTCGATCCGCGCCTCGTCGACCGCGTCTAGCGTCTCCAGCCGGGTCCACGCGGTCAGGGCGATCTTGCGCGGCATCGATGGATACGGCGCGAGCACGACCTGGGTCGGATATTTCCGAACGATCGCCGAGAGCTGCCCGACGATCTCCGGGCATTCGCAGTTGTACTGGATGACCACGCCGCCGTCCTCGAGATTGTGCACCTGCAGCTCGTTCGAGATCGGCCGGGTGTGGATGCCCCACGACGCGATGTACGGCAGGTGCGGTCCCGAGGTGGGCGGGACGGAGTTGTAGGCCTCGTGCGGCTCGTTGACGGTCTGCACGTGGAGGTTGCCCTGGTCGGCGAACTTCTGACCGGGCAGATCCGCCTGCGCCCGATACGCGAAGTACCCCACGATGACAGCGACCACGATCGCGGCCGCGATGCCGGCGCCGAGCGTCCAGCGCCGGCGCGCGCGCCGTGCGGCGCCGCTCCGTCGCTTGCGGTCTTGAGTGGCCATTCCCCCCACGTCCCTCACCTGGCGGAAGCGTGTGGGAGTCGAACCCACCTCCAGCTTGTCTAGAGCCGGACACCGGATTTGAAGTCCGGGAGGCCCACCGGGTTCCTAGACGCTTCCGTACTTACGAATTCGCTACTTGTCTTTCGAGCCTGACGACCTTCGCAGTCTGATTGTGCCCAAATTGTGCCCTGCGGTCTCGCGCATCGCGGAGATCCGCGGACGTCGCGTGACCGCTGATCCGCTGCGCTACCGATTCCGGCACGCCTGCCCTCACCATCGCCCTGACCCCACTCCGTCGAAGGTCGTGCAACAAGGTAGAAGTATAACCGGCCTTGCGACAGGCCGACCGCCACGCCTTGTTAAACTCCCGCTGCCGTTGGCCTTGGAGGGGTCCTTTCTCGGGGTGGACGAATACGTCGGGAAGGACCCGGCCAAGCTGGCGGTCAAGAGCCACGACGCGCTCGCGCTGCTCGGCGAGGAGTCGAGTCGTCTCGGCCGAAAGATACGCCGTCCTGGGCTACCATTCTTTCGAGTGGGCCCCGTCCAGCCGGATGCGATGTCGACCCTATCCCACGTCAACGTCAGAACCTCTGACCGAATCCGCCACGCCGTCTCAAAGGCGATCGTGGCCGCGAGCGCCGGCCCGGGCTCGAGCGCCTGTGGGGCGCTGACGGCGACGCACGAATCGAAGCGTCGCGGGGCGAGATGAACCGCCAACTCGGCGCGCTGACGCCGGCATCGCGTGACAAGGTACGCGAGTACCTCGACGAAAGCGCCCCGGCCCGAGGTGCCTACGCTCCCTGAGGCCCACGCAGAAGACATGCTTCCGGACGATGCCGAATTGCGGTCTGGCGCCGGGCGCGTGCCGATCGCGACCGCGAGGTGCGCGAGTTACTAGAAGCGGCGCTGAGGCGCCTGGGAGATCGTCATTAACGCGGTTGACAGCCGCGGTCGCACACCCGGCGCTGCTCTCTGGCCTTGGCCTTTAGTCCACTAGCCTCGCCGCACAGTGGTCCCTACGCTCAGCCAATGGACCTCACGGCCATTACGGCGGAGTAAAGCGAAGCGGGCCCCGCACGCGCTGGAACGCGATCCAAAAGCTCAGCTACGCTCCTGAAGCTTGCCACGGGCCTCGGTGTGCCGGTGACGGAGTTGCTGGGAATGAACGGAGAAATTCCATGACAAGCAGATTTAACGAGATCCCGACCGCTGAGTACAAGGCGCTCTACAGCGTCTATCTGGCCTGCCTCGATGCACAGTTGCGCAGGGAAAAGCTGCCGAAACGTGTGAGCGCCGCGATGCCGGACGTAGAGCACGCGTACGCCGCGCAGGGCGCCGACGCGTACGGCGTGGTGGAGATCGCTAAGAGCTGAGAACAACAGCCCCGCGCGTGCGCGCAACACGCCGGGGCTGTGGCCCATCACCATCACCGTGGAGGCGGTGACGATGAAATCAGGCGTTACCTACATAGCACGCGAAGGGCGCGCGTGATGGTCCGCACGTCTCTCAACCTCGCAGCACTCGCCCTGCTCCTCACCGACTGCTCGACCTACACTGCGACCCGCTATTCGGTCTCTGCCGATACGGTCACAGCGCTGCGATCACTTCGACTCACCGTGTTGCCGGTGAAGCGCGACGAATTCTTCGAGGTCGGCCAGTAGGGGCGGCCGGTTCATTAACGTCGACAGTTCGCCGTGCGCCCTATGATCTCAAGCACGCGGCCGCAGTTGTCGCACTTGCCCGGTTGTCGTATGAAGCCCAGCTCATCGGCGAGCGTGAGCGCCATTGCTCTGGCCTCCTCAAGGCTCACATCGAACCCGAGCGCGAGACACGCGTCGCAGTATCCGCGAGGGCTCTCTGCTTCAAGCAATCCACGAATGTCAGACGCTACGTTGCGGGCAGGCTTTGCCATACAAATCCCCATGCGGCTAAATGGCCCTCGGAAATCGAGGGGCCGCAAAGTTATCACGCGGCCCCGCCCATACAAATCGCAAATGGCCGACGGCAGCAGACGGTAACAGGTTTCCCGACACCTACCGCCGGACGGTGAGGTTGGCGGGCGCGCGCACTCGGTGTGCGGTGTGATGGCAGCCCCTTCGGGCATCGAGCTCGCTAATCCAGCAAACGCGCGTGCTAGTCGCTGTCAACGGCGCGGAGGCGGTGAGAGCTTTTTCGACAGTAGTACGAGCCGTAGGAACAACTCCTAGCGCCCCAGCGCCGAGAAAGCAGCGGTGACGAGGGGGCGCATGAATGTGTTGTCTATCTTAGGCAGCAGAAGGAGTCGCCGTCCTGAACGCCGCCTTCCCATGGGTCTCGCTCGCCGGGTTGGCGTTCGACCTCATCGGCACCGTGATGCTCGCGGGGTCTATCGTTGCCCGGACGATTTGAAGTCCGGGAGGCCCACCGGGTTCCTAGACGCTTCCGAAGCCCTCCGAGTGTACCATTGGGCCGGCACCGTGAATCCCGACCCGCGGCATGTCGCCGGTGAGCGGCGCCTGTCGGTTTCGCCGTGGCGCTTGGGTGGACTGTCGCCGGGGGTGCTCGCGCGGCGTGTCTACGCCAACATCTGGTCCCACGACCTCTTCGATCGCGCGGCGAGCCTGTCGTATTACTTCCTGTTCGCGCTCTTCCCCGCCCTGCTGTTCATCACCGCCATCGTCGGCCTGCTGCCCGGCCCCCGGCTGATCGAGCAGCTGCTCGATTACGCCGCCCAGGTACTGCCGGAGGATGCCGCTTCGCTCCTGGAGCGAACGCTGGGCGAGGTCATTCGCGGGGCGCGCGGCTCGCTGGCCTCTCTCGGCGTGCTCGGCGCGCTCTGGGGCGCTTCGAGCGGCATGGTCTCGATCAGCAAGGCGCTGAACGTCGCGTTCAACGTGCGCGACACGCGCACGTGGTGGCGCCACCGCCTGGAAGCGCTGGGCCTCACGGTGGGCTTTTCGGTCCTCACCGTCGTGGCGCTGCTCCTGTTCGTCTTCGGCGAGCGCATCGGCGATGCCGTCGCGAAGGGCCTCGGCGTGGGCGAAGCGTTCACGCGCACCTGGAACGTCGTGCGTTGGCCGGCCCTGACGCTGTGCGCGCTGGTCGGGATCATGCTCGTCTACCAGCTTGCCCCGGCGGCTCGCCAGCACTGGCGGCGGGTTACGCCGGGCGCGATCTTCGCGCTGGCAGGTTGGCTCCTGGCGTCCTACGCGCTCCGAATCTACGTCGGCTACTTCCGCAACTACAACGCGACGTACGGCTCGATCGGTGGCGTCATCCTGTTAATGGTGTGGTTGTATCTCTCGAGCCTGGTGCTGCTCATCGGCGCTGAGATCAACTCCCAGATTCGCGGCGCCGACGGCCAGGCCCCCCGCATCGACGCTCGGCGCCGGTAACCGCCTGGCCGAGCCGCTAGCCGCCGGCCAACGGCGGGTATACGTCCAGGACATCGCCCGGCGAAAGCCGGGACTCCGGCGTCGACTCGTGGCCATTGATCAGCATGACCCGCTCGAATCCGGCGGGGATCCTCAGGCGCGCGGCGACGTCTGCGGCAGTGCTGCCGTCGGGGACGTCGAGGACGGCTATGCCGTTGCGACTGCCGGGTGGGAGATAGCGCTCGAGTGTTGCGAACAGCCGGACTTCGATCCGCACACGCTCAGCGGTCGGAGGTCGAGCGAGCGACGCGGAGACGATCGCCGGGTCGGATCCGATCCTGGCTGTCCAGGCGGTTCCACCGCATGACGTCGTTCACCGAGACGCCGTAGCGCTGCGCGATGCCGCTGACGGTGTCGCGCGGCCGGACGACGTGGATCTCCCCGGCGGCCGAGACGCGGGTGACCTCCGGAGTTCGCACTGCCGCCGCCACGACCGAGGGCCGTCGCGGGGCCAGCGCCGCCATCACGCGCTCGCCATGGCCCGCCGGCACACGAAGCGTCCACGAGCGGCCGGGCGGCGTGACGGCGCGGATCAGGGTCGGGTTCAGCGCCCGCATCGTCTCCAGGGGCAGACCCGCGGTGGTGGACAAGCGGCGAAGATCCGTGGCCGCCGGCACGCTGAGCGTATCGACGGCCAGCGGCTCGTGGTCGTCGAAATCGAACCCGTATCGGTCGGGATCGCGGCCGATCATCGTCGCGGCGTGGATCTGGGGCACGAAGTCCTTGGTCTCTCGGCGCAGGTGGCGGGACTGCGCCAGCATCCAGAAGTCGCGCGAGCCGGTCAGCTTGATAGCACGAACGACCTTCACCTCGCCGGCGTTGTACGCCGCCTGGGCAAGCGGCCACGAGCCGAACATCGCATAGAGATCACGCAAGTATGCGGCGGCGGCGACCGTTGCCTTCTCGGGATCCAGGCGCTCGTCCACCCAGCGGTCGACGCGCAGGCCGTAGCGCCGCGCCGTCGCCGCCATGAACTGCCACATGCCCTTGGCACCCACGCGCGACACCGCGTCCGGCTTGAAGCCGCTCTCGATCATGGCGGTGTACGCCAGGTCTTCCGGCAGGCCGCGCTCGCGGAGGACCTCGCGGACCATCGAGAGGTAGCGGCCGGAGCGATTCACCCACAGGGTCATCATGTCGCGACGGGTTCCGGTGAACAGATCGAGGAAGTGCTTCACCTCGTCATTGAGGACGACCGGGTACGCCTGGGCCATGACCGTCGCATACGAGACCCGGCTGCCCGCCGCGTGCGCCTCGGCCCACCCGTCGTCCACCGCCGCGAGCACGGAACCGCCTTCCGTCACGTCCGGTTCACCCAATAGGGTGGCCGGCATATCGCATGCGGGATTCGCTACCGCGTCTGAGGTTTCGTCAGCAGCGAACGGCGTCGGTTCGTCGAACGCAGGAGGAGAAGTTGGTTCCGCCGCACCGGGCGAAAACCCGGCAGCGATGATGATTGAAACACCGAGGGCTGCGGTTAAGATACGGCTTTGATTGGCCATATTCGATAAAGGCGCTGGTCATTTTTACCATGTACGCTGGCCGCCGGTCAAACCGCCAGGCCGGCGCCGGATGACGTGCTTTTGACGGTCGCTCACGTATCTTGAGTGGCATGAGGGGGGCGCCGCCGGGGGCAAGAGCCCTCGGGGCTCCACCGCGCAGCACACACGACAAGGGGGTCACCGTGAAGAGAGCGCTCGCAGCAGTCGTAGGAGTCGCGTTCGTGTTTGCCAGTGCCGGCCTCGTCGGCGCACAGACGCCGCCGCCGGCCACCGACAAGAAGGTGGAGGACAAGAAAGACGCCTCCATGAAGAAGAGCCCGCATCATACGGCGGTGGGCACGGTTAAGACGGCCGGCGCCGACAACATCGTCGTGGGTGGTAAGGCCAAGGGCAAGGACACCGAGTGGACGTTTGCCCTCAACGACAAGACCAAGATCAAGAAGGCCGGCAAGGACGTGACGGCCAAGGATCTCGCGCCGGGCGACAAGGTTACCGTGCGCTACATGGACGAGGGCGGCAAGATGACCGCGATGACGGTCAGCGCATCGACCACGTCGAAGGACGCCGCGAAGAAGTAAGGTTCCTCAGCGGGTCGCGGACGCCGGCTCAGCGCGAGCCGGCGTCCAGGATCCGATCCTCCACCACCCCGGAAAACCAGACGTTGCGGTCGTGAAGGTCGACCGTCGCTGCCGAGCCGGGCGCCGTGTCGACCTCCCGAAGCCACGCCCGTTCCGAGTAGAAGCCGATCACCCGCGGTGACAGCCGGAAGTGCTGCCGGTCTCGGGCGGGTGTCTTCGGTGATTTGGCGTCGATGCGCTCTGAGTGCGTTGCCCACACAAGCCAGCGTCCCGCCGGCAGGTCCGCGACCTTGAACCGCCCGTCGGCGTCGACGACGGTCGAGCGGACGAGGTCCGCGGCGCCGGACTTCCAGACCTCCTGCTCGTAGTCCTCGCGCGCCCGGCGCATCTGGGTCGCGGCATCCCGGTAGGCCGGCGCCGAGTCGCGGGCGTGCGCACGCAGCTCCTCGAGGCGGCGGACGAGTGACTCGGAGCGTGGCAGGACCACGACGACCGCGTGGGCCATCGGGACGTCGTCCGCGTTGGGTTTGCGGCGCTCCGCGTACACGCGGCCGGCGATTGCTACGGTGTCGCCCCGTCGGCGGGCATCGTCATACGCTTGGAGGTCGACGTCGAGCGCCCCGACGGCCGACGTAGCGGTCAACAGTAGCAGGGCCGCCATCGCAACGTGCCTCACGCGCGCCCCTCCTCAGGCGGGCGGGTGCGCCAGCGGTCGTGCGACCAGAGCCACTGCTCGGGAGCCTCGCGGATGGCGCGCTCGATGGCGGTGGTACATCGGGCCGTCAGTTCGACGATAGCCTCCTCGGACCCATTCGTACCCGGCAGTGGCAAAGGCGGGTGGACGCGGACCGTGTGTCCCCCGTCCGCGTCTCGCCGGGCGAACACGGGCACCACCGGCGTCCGGGTACGCAGCGCCAGCAGCGCGATGCTCCGCGAGGTCGACGCGGGCCGGCCGAAGAAATCCACGAACACCCCCTCGCGGCGGGCCGCATTCTGGTCCATGAGGATGCCGATCATCCGGCCCCGGCGCAGCGCCTCCAGCACCGGCCGCAGTGCCCCGCGCTTGTCGATCAGCTCGACGCCCGTGCGCCGGCGCAGGCGCTCGGCCATCGCGTCGAGCCACGGTGCGTCAAGCGGCCGCACGACGATCGACAGGTCGAACGTCGTGAGCCGATGCGACAGCGCCAGCAGCTCCCAGTTGCCGAGATGCGCGGTGAGCAGCAGGGCGCGACCGTGGGCGGCCATGACGGTCTCGAGGTGCTCGACCCCCTCCACGCGGATCCGCTGCAGGGTCGCCTCCAGCGGTCGCGCGAGCAGCCGGGTCAGCTCGATCAGCGTCATGCCGAGGTGCTGCGACGCGCGCCGGGCGAGCCGCGCCCGGGCGTCGACGGGAAGCGCGGGATAGGCGCGCTCGAGGTTGGCCAGTGCGATCCGTCGGCGCCGAGCGAGCGCCAGATAGCCGACGTCGCCGAGACGACGGCCGAGCCAGAGCCCGAGCGGCAGCGGCAGCCGCCCGAGAATGGCGACGCAGGCGCGTGCGGCTAGCTGAGCCGCCGCCGGCGCTCTCGCAGGAGCTCGACCGCGATCGGGATCAGCGACAGCACGATCACGACGCCCGCCACCCAGTGGAGGTTCGAGCCGATGATCGGAAACTGCCCCAGAGCGTAGCCCGCCACCGTCATGCTCAAGACCCATCCGACGCCACCAGCCACATTGTAGAAAATGAAGCGGCGATACTCCATCTGGCCGACCCCGGCCACGGTCGGCGCGAACGTCCGCACGATGGGCACGAAGCGCGCGATGACGATCGTCTTGGGGCCATGGCGCTCATAGAAACGCCGCGTGCGCTCGACGTGGGCCGGATTGAATAGCAGCGACTTCTCCCGGCGGAACACGCGTGGACCCAGGCGCCAGCCGATCGTGTAGCCGACGCTATCTCCGGCCACGGCGGCCACGATCAACACCACGTTCAGCCACCATATATCCAGCGCGCCCGTGCCCGCCACGACGCCGGCGGTGAACAGGAGAGAGTCGCCAGGCAGAAAGAAGCCGATGAGCAGACCGGTCTCGGCGAAGACGATGGCGAACAGCACGCCGTACCCGCCCCAACGGATGAGCGAGTCGAGCGAGTACCCTCCCCGCGCCAGTTCGGCGAGGAATTCCAACGGGCGCTACTTGCTCCGCGCCACTACGCCAACCGCGCCGTGGCCGAGGGCGGGCTCGCCGCCTTTGATCCGCATGCCGTAGAACGACCGCCACACGAAGACCGTCGACAGCAGGAAGAACACCAGGCTCAGCACGCGGCTCAGACCCGGGCCGCTGGTCGCCGTCAGGCTCACCGCCAGTTCGACGGCGAGCAGGCCGAAGAGCGTGGTGAACTTGATGACCGGATTCATCGCCACGGACGAGGTGTCCTTGAAGGGGTCGCCGACAGTGTCGCCGACGACGGTGGCCGCGTGCAGTGGGCTGCCCTTCTCCTTGAGCTCCGTCTCGACGATCTTCTTCGCGTTGTCCCAGGCGCCCCCGGCGTTGGCCATGAAGACCGCCTGGTAGAGGCCGAACAGCGCGATCGAGATCAGGTATCCGATGAAGAAGTAGGGCTCGAGGAAGGCGAACGCGAGCGTCGAGAAGAACACGGTAAGGAAGATATTGAACATGCCCTTCTGCGCGTACTGCGTGCAGATCTCGACGACCTTCTTGCTGTCGCTGACGGAGGCCTTGGTGGCGCCCTCCAGCCGGATGTTGGCCTTAATAAACTCGACCGCGCGGTAGGCGCCCGTCGACACGGCCTGGGTGGCCGCGCCGGTGAACCAGTAGATGACGGCGCCGCCGGTGATGAGTCCGAGCAAGAACGGCGGATGCAGCAGCGACAGCTTGTCCAGGTTCTGCGTGAGGCCGGACGTCAACACCACGATGATCGAGAAGATCATCGTGGTGGCGCCGACAACCGCGGTGCCGATCAGCACCGGTTTCGCCGTGGCCTTGAACGTGTTGCCGGCGCCGTCGTTCTCCTCCAGCAGCGCCTTGGCGTTCTCGAACTTGACGTCGAACCCGTGCTCGCGACGGATTTGTGCGACTACGTTCGGGATCGTTTCGATGACCGAGAGCTCGTAGACGGATTGCGCGTTGTCGGTGACCGGCCCGTAGGAGTCGACTGCGATGGTCACCGGCCCCATCCCGAGGAAGCCGAAGGCCACGAGGCCGAAGGCGAACACGGCGGGCGCCACCATCAGGGCTCCCAGCCCGAGCGTGCTCATCAGATACGCCGCGCCCATGAGGATGACGATGACGATCCCTAGCCAGTAGGCGCTGAAGTTGCCGGCCACGAACCCGGACAGCACGTTCAGCGACGCGCCACCCTCCCGGGACGCGGTCACGACCTCGCGCACGTGGCTCGACTCGGTCGAGGTGAAAATCTTGACCAGCTCGGGAATGATCGCGCCCGCCAACGTGCCGCACGTGATGACGGTCGAGAGCTTCCACCAGAGGCTGCCGTCGCCGAGGTCGGGGATCAGCACGTACGAGGCGGCGTAGGTCATGACCACCGAGACGATCGACGTCAGCCACACCAGCGACGTGAGGGGCGCCTCGAAGTTCATCTTCGGCGCGGTCGCGTAGCGGCTGCGCGCGATGGCCTCGTTGATCAGGTAGGAGCCGCCACTCGCCACGATCATCAGCACGCGCATGGTGAAGATCCAGACCAGCAGCTGCACCTGCACCGCCGGCTCGCGCACCGCGAGCAGGATGAACGAGATCAGGGCGACGCCGGTGACGCCGTACGTCTCGAAGCCGTCGGCGCTCGGCCCGACCGAATCGCCGGCGTTGTCCCCGGTGCAGTCGGCGATGACGCCGGGGTTGCGGGCGTCGTCCTCCTTGATATTGAAGACGATCTTCATGAGGTCGGAGCCGATGTCCGCGATCTTGGTGAAGATTCCGCCGGCGATGCGCAGCGCGGCGGCGCCCAGCGACTCGCCGATCGCGAAGCCGATGAAGCACGGGCCGGCGTAATCGCCGGGGATGAACAGCAGGATGCACAGCATCAGGAAGAGCTCGACGCTGATCAGCAGCATGCCGATCGACATGCCGGCCTTGAGCGGGATCGCGTAGACCGGATACGCCTGCCCCCTGAGGCTGGCGAAGGCCGTGCGAGAGTTGGCGAAGGTGTTGATGCGGATGCCGAACCACGCCACCCCGTAGCTGCCCGCGATGCCGATGAGGCTGAAGAGCAGGATGATCAGCACGCGCGAGGCCTCGAAGTGCAGCAGGAAGCCGAAGTAGAGGACGATGATGATGCCGATGAACACTTCGAGGATCAGGATGAACTTGCCTTGGGTGATCAGGTACGTCTTGCAGGTCTCATAGATCAGCTCGGAGATCTCCCGCATCGACGCGTGCACGGGCAAACTCTTGAGCTGGTTGAAGATGACGAGGCCGAAGACGAGACCCAGCACGCAGACGCCGAGACCGAGCATGAGCAGTGTGCGGCCGTTCATCCCGCCGACGTGCACCTGGCCGAGGTCGGGAATTATCAGACTGGCCTCGCCGCCGCCGTGCTGCGCGGGCACAGACGGCGCCTGGGCCAGCGCCGGCGCCGCGACGAGCGCGGCCAGGACAAGGACGAGGAACGTCGTGACAAGCTTCGCGTTCATGCTCGTGGGTCTCCCGGGTTCGATGGACAATCCGTGACGGAAATCGTCGCAACTCTACGCGACGGCTCAATGGGTGTCAACGCGAAAGTCGTTGAGTTGACAGGCTTTGTCGGCCGCCGGTACGATCCGGCGGATGTCGGCTGCGGAAGACGTCGGCGCGGTGCGGCGCAAGCAGGAAGTAACGTGCCCGACGTGCCGGGAGCGCGCTGCATGGCATGGCAACCCGCACCGGCCGTTCTGCTCGCTCAAATGCCGCCTGATCGATCTCGGCGTCTGGCTCGACGAGGGCTATCGCATCCCGGAGACGAACGACGACAATGATGTTTCGTAAGACCACCGGCACCATCCTGTGTCCGTCGTGCGGGCGCCTCACGAGCGCGGAGGCCGCGGAATGCCTCGTCTGCGGCCGCCGCAACCCCGGCATGTGGGGCTTCGCGGCGCCGCTGCGCGCGATCGTCGGGCGCGGCGGCTTCACGAACGTCGTCACCATCGCGTGCATCGCGCTGTACGTGGTGAGCCTGATGCTCGACCCGCGCGCTGCCGTCTCCGCGCGCAACCCGTTCGACGCGTTTTCCCCGAGCAACGGGGCGCTCGACGCGCTGGGGGCCGCCGGCGCCGTTCCCTGGGCCGTGGGCCGGTGGTGGACCATCTTCACCGGCATCTACCTTCACGGCAGCGTGCTGCACATCCTCTTCAACGTCCTGTGGATCCGGCAGCTCGGCCCCGCCGTCGAAGAGCTCTTCGGCCCCGCGCGGCTCGTCGTGATCTTCACGGTCGCCGGCGCGTTCGGCTTTGTCGTGTCGAACTGGGTCGGGCATCCGTTCACGATCGGCGCCTCCGGTGCGGTGTTCGGCCTGCTGGGGGCGATCGTCGCCTTCGGCAAGAAGCGCGGCGGCACCTTCGGCGCCATGGTCCTGCGCCAATACGGTTACATGGCGCTGCTCATGTTCATGCTGAGCTTCTTCATGCGCGCGGTGAACAACGCGGCGCACGCGGGCGGCTTCGTCGGCGGCCTGGTGGCCGGACTCGTCATCGCGCTCGCCGAGCATCGGCGCGAGACCTCGCTTGATTGGGTGCTGGCGGTGGCGTGCATCCTGCTCACGCTGGCCGGCTTCGTCCTCTCGCTCTGGTCAACCTTCCTCGGCTGACCCCGCTCTCGCCTGACCGAGCTCCTGGTCTGACCGAACTCAGAATCGCCAGGCGACGCCGCCGCGGACGTTGATCGGCGGCGCCGGCGTGAAGAAGCGCTGCACGGGCGCGCCGGCCACTTTGGCGTTCTGCGAGAACGTGCCGTACGTCTCGTACTCCGAGTCGACGAGGTTCTGCACGGACAGGAACGCAGTGAGCGCCTTCCAGCGCGCAATCAGCCCCGCGTTGAGGACGACGTGGTCGCTGAGCTGCCGATCTTCGTTGGCCTCGTCCCCGCGGAGCCACTGTGGGCTGACGTAAGACCCGCTGACGGACAGCGTCAGCCACGTGGTGACGTGCGCGTCGACGCCCGCGTTGACGCGGTGCCGGGGGATGAGCGGCAGCTCACTGCCCTTGGCGACGACCTGCGTGCACGGCAGCCCCGTGCAGCCCTGGGTCAGCCGCGAGGTGCCGAGCTGGACCCCGTCGCGAAACGTCGCGTCGGTGAAGGCGTAGTTTACCCACGGCTCGAGCAGACGGCCGGGCGCGCCGCGAAGCTCGACCTCGACACCCTGCCGCCGCGTGTCGCCGACGTTCTGAAAGAAGAGCCCGACGGTGCCGGTCGGCGCGACCGAAAAGATGTCGTCGCGGACATCGCTCCGGTAGAAGGCCAGGCGGCCCTCGAGCCAGGGGAATGGCTGCGCGCGCACGCCGACCTCGTAGCTCCGCACCTTGACGGGCTTGAGCGGCGGATCGGAGGCGACGCCCGCCTGCAGCCCGGGGCAGATGGTGGCGGGTGAGGCGCACGTGAGCTCCAGGAACGACGGCGCCCTGAAGCCTTCCGCATAGCTGAAGTAGAAGTTGAGGCGCGGCGTCGGGTTGTAGTTGATCCCGAAGCGCGGCGTGACGCGGGTGAACGTGTGGGTACCGGCCGAGCTCGGAACCTCCGGATCCGGCGTTCGGTCCCCGATGTCATGGCGGACGTAGTCGAAGCGCGCGCCGGCCGCGACCAGCAGCTGATCGCCCGTCATCAGGAGATTGCGCCCGATCTCTAGCGTGTCCAGCGCCCAGGCGCCGGCCGTTCCGAGCCCGTCGCGAACGTCCGAATCGATCTCCCGCTCGCCCAGCGGCGTCTCCTCGAACACCCGCACGCGCGCATCGGCGTGGGCGTACTCGACGCCGACGACGAGCCGGTTCGAACGGCCCCAGAGGATCGTCTGGTGGGTCGCTTCCAACGTGCCACCGACGGTCGCCGTGCTCGTGAACGAGCGCGTGTTGCCGCCGACGATGTTGACGTTGAATTGCTCGGCGTCCAGCGTGCGCGTGAAGACCGTGGCGCCGAGCGCCCAGTGCTCGCCAAGCTCCTGTCGCACATTCAGCGTGACGGCGTTCATCAGCGGTTCGAAGACATCGCCGCCGGTGAAGTTGCGCGTGCGGCGCTGCTTGAGCTCGCTTTCCGGCAGCGAGCCCGGCTGCTCGATGTGGTTCTGGGCACGTTGATAGGAGAGGGCGACGTCCGTGCCGCCCTCGCGGAATCCGAGACGGGCGAAGATGCGACCGATGCGGCTCGCCGACTTGTCGCGCCAGCCGTCTTCGCTGAAGAACGTTCCCGACACATAGTAGTCGAACGGCCCGCCCATGCCGCCAACGCGCAGCCGATATTTCTGGAGGCCGAAGCTTCCCCACTCTCCCTCGGGGACGATCTCGCGCGTCTCGGCACCACGTCGCGTGACGATGTTGAGGACGCCGCCGAGCGTGTTGCGCCCGAACACGGCGCCGGGGCCGCGGATCAATTCGACGCGCTCGACGTCGTCGAGCGGCAGCAGGTCGAAGTTGATCTCTTCGACCGTCGGCTCGTTCACGCGGACGCCGTCGACGAACACGCTGATGCCCTGCGGCGCCCCGGTGACCGAGGTGCCTTGAAAGCCGCGCACTGAGAGATCCATCTGAAAGGAGTTGCCCTGTTGGTCGGCGGTGCTCACGCCGGGCAGGCGGCGGAGCGTGTCCTGCAGCGTGACGCCGCCGCGCGTGGTGAGCTCGCCGCCCGGTACGACGTCGACGGTTGCGGGCACCTGACTGGCCGGCAGCGGTGTGGATGGCAGCCGCGTGCTCGTGACGTCGAGCGGCGGTAGCCGGACGACGGGCGGCGCCGGCGTCGGCTCATCGTCCGCTCGCGGCGGTTGCGTCGTCGACGTCTGGGAGACCTGCGTTGGCTGCGCGGCGCGCTCGGGGTCCGCCGCCGCGCGTCCGCTGACGGCGATGAGGCTTGTCGCGACGAAGACGATCAGCACCAGCGGCGCCAGGCGCGCGGGCATCGTCCCGCTGAAGTAACACAGCGATCGGGCGATCACAACGCCACTGGTGATCAGGACGCTCGGCGCATGCCACGCGCGCGGCGTCATGGCGCAAAAACAGGAACGCCCGGGCCGATGCGAATCGACCCGGGCGCTCGTGTGGAGGAGCATCGCTCCTCCGTACATTACCCCGGCAGCGACCTACTCTCCCACGCAGTTGCCCACGCAGTACCATCGGCCCAGGAGGGCTTAACTTCCGTGTTCGGGATGGGAACGGGTGTGGCCCCTCCGGCATCGCCACCGGGAA
>Ga0114129_10002412_pt1 | contig 25970 bp, 18 predicted proteins | sample RhiMetdeltSRZDD1_FD_80071 | JGI IMG/M metagenome (GOLD analysis project Ga0114129, IMG submission 80071) | Populus rhizosphere microbial communities from Tennessee, USA - Rhizosphere MetaG P. deltoides SRZDD1 (version 2) (version 2) | ecosystem: Host-associated > Plants > Roots > Rhizosphere >...
GGCAGCGAGGCGAGTGCGCCAAGAGTCTCCTCTGACATCGGTTGATCGATCTGAATCAATGCGAGCGCGCTCTCGCCGATCTTCTTGCGGCCCAAATATAGTCGTCCGATGTTTACCTTGTTGTCTCCGATGAAAGTAGCAATGCTTCCGAGCACGCCGGGTTGATCGCGGTTGAACAAGAAGAGCATGTGTCCTTTCGGTATCGCCTCAAGGTTGAACCCGTTTATGCGCACTATGCGTCCGTCCCGCCGCCCGAACAAGGCGCCCGCTACTTCGCTCTCGCGTTCGGCGGTTACCGCGCGCACACGAATCATGCTTGCGAAGTCGCGCGCACGCCGCGAGAGCGACTCGCTCACCTTGATGCCGCGCTGCTCGGCTACTATTGAGGCGTTTACCATGTTAACCCGCTCGATTACCGGGCCGAGCAGTCCGGCAAGCACCGCGTGCGTGATCGGTTTGACGTCGTGCTCGGTGACCTCACCTGAATATTCGATCGCGACCTCACGCAAGACGTGGCCAAAGACCTGGCCCTGAAAGAGCCCGATCTTTTCACCAAGCGTGATATACGGCCCGATGGCGGCGAGCAGCTCCGCGCTCACTGCCGGCATGTTGACGGCGCCGCGAATCGCACCCTGCTTGAGAAAGTCGAGGACCTGTTCGGCGATCATCGTCGCAACGCCGAGCTGGGCTTCGGTCGTCGAGGCGCCAAGGTGCGGCGTCGTGATCACTTCATCGAGCGCCAGCAAGGGATTGTCAGGCGGCGTCGGCTCCTGCTCGAACACATCGAGCGCGGCGCCGGCGACCTTGCCGGAGCCAACCGCTTCTGTCAGCGCGCGTTCGTCGATCAAGCCGCCGCGCGCACAGTTGATGATGCGCACTCCGGGCTTCATCCTGTCGATCGCCGCGGCGTTGATCAGGCCTCGCGTTTCGTCTGTCAGCGGCGTGTGCAGCGTTACGAAGTCGGAACGAGCGAGCAACTCGTCGAGCGCGGCCATTTCAATCCCAAGCTCTTCAGCGGCTTCGCGGGTGAAGTAAGGATCGTAGGCCAATATGTTCATCCCGAACGCGCGCGCTCGTTCGGCGACCGCGGCTCCGATGCGCCCGAGTCCCACTATTCCGAGCGTCTTGCTCATCAGCTCGACCCCAAGGAATCTGTTCTTCTCCCAGCGGCCGGCCCTGGTGGAACTGGCGGCCTGCGGAATCTGGCGCGCGAGCGAGAGCAGCATCGCCATCGTGTGTTCGGCAGTAGTGACCGTATTTCCCGCTGCGGCATTCATCACAACAATGCCTCGGCGGGTTGCGGCGGCGACGTCGATGTTATCAACGCCGGTACCCGCGCGTCCCACGACGCGCAGGCTGGTCGCGCGCTGGATCAAGTCGGCGGTCACTTTGGTCTTGCTGCGAACGATGAGCGCTTCGTACTCGCCGATGATTTCGGCGAGCTCGTCGGCGCCGATCGACGGCTGCTCATCTACCATGACGCCCGCAGCCGATCGCAGTTTGTCGATGCCTGCCTTTTCTAATCCATCACAAACTAAAACTCGCATAAGACCTACCTGTCTCGAATTTCGAATCGCGGATTTCGAATTGCGAATCTTGCATTGTACCTGTCCGCTACCGAACCTTCCATCCAAGCATGCTTACCGATCGCAAGCATTCATTGATGCAAATCAGCAGCATCCGCCCCGCCGAAATCTGAATTAACCCACTACCCGACGTTGACACTCGTTTGAGCGCCTCGCTATAATTTTGGACTTTCGTCAAGAGCGATTTTTTGAAGGGGGCTAACCGTGGCATACGCGATCATTCAGGCCGGAGGCAAACAGTTCCGAGTCTCCGAGGGAGAGGTTGTTCGAGTGCCTTCGATAACCGCAGAAGTCGGATCATCCCTGGAATTCGATGCGCTGCTCGAGGCTGACGGCGAGCAGGTCGAAGTCCGGGCGGCGGCACTTGAAGGCCGGCGCGTCAAGGCCACTGTAGTCGAGCACGGCCGTGCGCCGAAGATAATCGTGTTCAAAAAGAAACGCCGCAAGCAGTACAAAAAGACGCACGGCCATCGTCAGAACTTCACCGCGGTTCGCATCGATTCGGTTGGTGAGACAGGTAAAGAAGAGAGGTCAGAAGTCGAAAGTCAGAAGTCAGAATGACGCAACGAGCTGAGCGCGATCTGACTTCTAAATCTGAAGGTGTTTTATGGCACACAAAAAGGGAGTAGGCAGTTCACGGAACGGGCGCGATTCGAACGCTCAACGACTCGGAGTCAAGCGGTTCGGCGGCGAGAGCGTGTTGGGCGGCGCAATTCTAGTTCGCCAGCGCGGGACGAAATTCAAACCGGGTAACAACGTCGGCCGCGGTTCGGACGATACCTTGTTCGCGCTTATCTCGGGAACAGTCAAGTTCGAGGAGAAGGGACGCAAAGGCAAGTTCATAAGCGTGTACCCGGCGAAATAACAGATTGCGGATTGCGGATTGCGGATTGCGGATTGGAATGGTCAAATCCGCAATCCGAAATCCGCGATTCGCAATCGGACCAGATGCAGTTTCTAGATCGAGCCAAAATATTGGTTAAGGGCGGCGACGGCGGTAACGGAGTGACCGCGTTCCGTCGTGAGAAATATGTCCCACGAGGAGGACCTTCCGGAGGCGACGGAGGGCGAGGCGGCTCGGTATACCTGGAAGCAACCACCCAGCTCAACACTCTTTTGCAGTTCCGTTTTAATCCGGAGTATCGAGCCGGCCGCGGCCGGCATGGTAAGGGTGACAAACGCCACGGACGAGATGGTGAAGACCGCAACGTCCTGGTGCCGGCCGGTACGATCGTCAGGGACGCCGATACCGGCGAGGTGGTTCAGGATTTCTCCGACCCAGGCGAGCGCGTGGTCATCGCGCGCGGCGGACGCGGCGGACGCGGCAATGCGCAGTTCGCTACTTCAACCAACCGCGCGCCGCGCTACCATGAAGACGGCGAGCCCGGTGAGATCAGGTCACTCGAACTCGAGCTGAAGCTGATCGCCGACGTTGGTTTGGTCGGCTTTCCCAATGTTGGCAAGTCGACATTGATTTCGCGCATCTCGGCCGCGCGACCCAAGATCGCGGACTACCCGTTCACCACGCTGGAGCCGCATTTGGGAGTGGTCGCTTACGGCGATGAAGGCTCATTCGTGGTCGCCGACATACCCGGGCTGATCGAGGGCGCGCACGCCGGAACCGGGTTGGGACTCGAGTTCCTCCGACACATCGAGCGCACGAAGTTGCTCGTTCACGTGATCGACGTTTCTTCGACCGGTCGCGATCCGGTCGATGATTTTTTGACTATCAGCCGGGAGCTCGAGCTCTATAACGGTGAACTGCTGGCGAAACCTCAAATGGTCGCCGCGTCAAAGATGGACGCGATTGACGACGCGGGCAGAGTGGCGCGGCTCCGCGAATTCTGCGAGTCGCGTGAACTTGAGATGTTTGAGATATCGGCCGTGACCGGCTACGGCATAGATGAATTCATCGGCGGAGTCGGCCGAGCTGTCGAGCAGATTCGGAGGACAAGCCAGATGGTGGTTTCGAGTTCATAGTTCAGAGTTCCGAGTTCCGGTTCTATCGTTGGTGTTCTTGCATAGAACCCCGAACACTGAACCCGAAACCCTGAACTGCAAGTGATGAGCGAACGTCGCATAGCTGCCTACGGAGGGACATTTGATCCGGTGCACAACGGACACGTCGAAGTGGCGCGCGCCATCGTCCTACACTTCAGGCTCGATGAACTGCTCATTGTTCCCGCGCATCGGCCACCTCACAAAGGCGCGCGCTCAATCGCCGGCGCTTATCATCGGTTCACGATGGCGGTCCTGGCTTCGCTCGACGAGCCGCGCGTGAAGGTATCCACGATAGAGCTCGAAGCGCCCGAACGGCCTTACACGTTCGAAACCATCGAGCGGCTTCGAAGCATTTATGGAAGCGCAACGCGAATGTTTTTTGTAATGGGGGCAGACTCGTTCGAGGAGATCAATACCTGGCGTGAACCTGAGCGCTTGCTTTCGAGCACCAATCTGATTGTAGTCACTCGGCCTGGTCACGAAGTGAGCTCCGCGCATCTCGATGAACGTTTAAGGTCGACGATTATCGACCTGCGCGAACGCGAAGGAGAGGTGCAGATGAGCGAAGACTTGGACCAGCATCACATTTACTTAACCGGCTACGTAAACATCGGCGCCTCGTCCACGGAGATAAGACGAAGGGTGCGCGACGGTGAGTCGATTGAAGGACTCGTTCCGCCGCGTGTGGCCGGCTATATCAGCAAGTACGAACTGTACAGGCGGTAACTTGATGGGTCGCAGTGCAAACAAACAGTCTCGGCCGCAACGGGCTCACGTGCTCGAGCCGGAAGACGCTGTGATGCTCGCAGCGCTCGCCGCGAGCGAGAAGAAGGCGACCGATTTGGTTCTGTTGGACTTGAGAAAGGTCGCTTCGTTCACGGAGTTCTTCTTGATCTGCACGGGTGCAAGCGCGCGTCAAGCGCAGGCGGTTTCTAACGCGATCGAAGAGGCGTTGCTGCAGCGTGGAAAGCGCCCGCTGCACATTGAGGGCTATAGCAGCGCTGAATGGATTCTGCTAGACTACGGCGATTTCATCGTGCATGTTTTCGGCGCAGCATCTCGGCGGTTCTACGATCTGGAACGATTATGGCGCGATGCGTTGCGCGTTGAGGTGCCGAGTGAACCGTAATGCGTGATCCGTGACAGACGAGAAGAATCGTCGGCTAGCGATTTCGGCTTGATAACGGATCGCGCATCACTGATTTCTTATGAAGCTTGTTACCAATTCGCCGGCTATGCAGCGAGTCGCAGAACTCATCGACAGGGTCGCGACCACCGGGTCGAACGTTCTGGTGCTAGGCGAATCAGGAACCGGCAAGGATGCGGCTGCAAGGCTGATCCACGACCGTAGCCTGCGCCGGGATCGGCCGTTCGTGAAGATCGACTGTGCTGCTCTGCCTGAAGAGCTGCTCGAATCGGAGTTGTTCGGCTATGAGAAAGGAGCCTTTACCGGCGCGACCGAGTCAAAGCCCGGCCGGTTCGAGGCTGCCGACGGCGGCACGCTGGTGCTGGATGAGATACCGAGTCTCATCCCGTCGTCTCAAGCAAAACTTCTGCGCGTGATTGAGGAGCGCAGCTTCGAGCGCCTCGGCGGTAAGCAACCAATTAGAATCGACGTTCGTATAATCGCGCTGGCGAACGTGGATATTAAGGAGGCTGTGCGAGCTCGCGCTTTTCGCGACGATCTCTATTATCGGCTTGCGGTAGTAACAATCGAGCTGCCGAAGCTTGTGGATCGATTCGAGGACCTCGGGCAACTCGCCGCCGAGTTCGTTCGTCAGTTTGCGTCACGAAATGGACGCGCTGGTGTACGGCTTTCGGTCGAAGCTTTGGAGGCGCTTTCGAGCTACGATTTTCCGGGCAATGTTCGTGAGCTCAGAAACATCATAGAACACGCTGTGCTCACGACGAATGAAGACGTGATTGAGCCTGCGGGGTTGCCTGAGTACTTGAGATCGGCCGCGCGGCTCATGCAATCACGGAAGACAAAGCCGTCGCTTGCCGAGTTGGAGGCGGTCTATATACGTGAGGTGCTCGAACACACGCGCGGAAACAAAACGCGCGCGGCGGAGATACTCGGCATCAGCCGCAAAAATCTCTACGAGAAAATGCGACGGTACAACATCGGCAAGCTTGGGGCGAGCAGCCCGGCGCTGAACTAACTGTTTCTGGTTTACGGTTTCTAGTTTCTGGTTTGCGCGAACTAGAAACGATAAACCGGAAACCAGAAACTGATATGAAGCTGCGGTTCGTTTGGATCGGCAAAACGAAGAGGGCTCCTGTAAAGGAGTTGATTCAAGAGTACATCGATCGCATCGGCAAGTTCGTCACTATTGAAATAATGGAACTGCGCGATCGCGATGACGTGGGCGACGATACACGACGGATCATTGAAAAGGAAGGCGAGGATATTCTTTCGCGCACTGCCTCGGCGCCTTATCTGGTAGCCCTCGACGAACGAGGGCGAGAGCTTGATTCGATGAAACTAGCCGAGTTGATCGAGAAGCACAGAATGGCGGGCACCAAGCAGATCACGTTCGTGATCGGTGGATACGCGGGGCTCTCGGATGCGGTGCGCAAGCGAGCCAATCTCGTGCTCGCTCTTTCGAGGATGACTCTGACTCACGACCTCGCCCGAGTTTTGTTGATGGAGCAGGTCTATAGGGCGTTTACTATTATTCACGACCTGCCTTACGCGAAGTGAACCGATGACGCGAAGTAAGAAATCGGACCAGGAGAATTCGATGGATAAAAGGAAGATTAGACAATACGAGGCCAAGCTAACGGAGCAAAGAGATTCGCTGCTCGGCATGGTCGAGCGCACAGAAGACTACGGCCGCGAAGCTGACCGCGACGTCAGCCAGGATCCAGCCGACAAGGCGTCAAACTCATACACGAAGGAGCTTCTCTTTTCTCAAAGCACTAATGAGCGCAATACGCTCAGGCTGATCGAGGAAGCGCTGGATCGCATAACCGAGGGGATTTATGGCGAGTGCATAAACTGCGGCGAGGATATTCAACCAAAGCGGCTTGACGCTATACCGTGGACGCCTCACTGCATCAAGTGCCAGGAGCAGATGGAGATGGGACTGCTGGTTGAAAAAGAGGTTTAGATTGGAGACTCGCCCGCCAACCCAATAGCCACCGCGGTCCGGCTACGCGTCCCTCGTCCCTGATTTAGCCTTCCGCCGAATCACCTTCATTCCTGGAGGTCTCCGAGCTTGATGCCACGTCCGCTGCGAAACATCAGAGATGGGCTGCTCGGTTTGGCCTATCCTGAAGAGTGCCGAGTCTGCAGCGGAACGGTTGAGTCGTGGGACGACGGCGTCGCCTGCTCCGACTGTTGGACTGATCCCAGTGTAACAAAACTCCTGAACGGACCGGTTTGCTCGAAGTGTGGAATACCGGTTTCGTCTGCGTTAGCCATTGGGCAATCGCTTCCCCAACGCGCTAAGCCGCGGCTGTGCGCAATGTGCACCTCGCTTCCGTTTGGAACGGCGCGCGCTTGTGGGGTTTATTCCGGCGCCCTCGAAGCCAGCATATTGTTCCTGAAGGCGACTCCTCACATCTGTCCTCGGTTGCGCGGGCTGATCTGCCGCGCGTACTCGGATCATTATCAAGCGGCGGAAAGTGACGTCGTAATTCCTGTTCCTCTGCATCGCGTTCGAGAGCGTCAGCGCGGATTCAATCAAGCAGCGATCATTGCCAGGCTGATCTCACGAGAGTTCGACGTCCGGCTTGACGAACGCTCGTTACTGCGGACCAAGTCAACCGACCGGCATCGCGCCGGGATGGACGCGACCGATCGTGCACAGTCAGTCGAGCGAGCTTTCGAGGTTGCGCGGCCTCGCCTCCTGGAAGGCGCAACGGTACTGTTGGTCGACGACCTGTACACCACCGGCAGCACCATATGCGCCGCCGCAAAGTGTCTGCTTGAATCAGGCGCCACGCTGGTGAATGTGCTGACGATCGCGCGAGTCGGAGTACGTGCTATTGGCCCTTAGGGAAAACCCCGGCGCGCGCTGACCTGGAGAATCGACGCTAGGGAAATCCGATAATTCGGATAGAAAATTCAATGTTTTGGATAACCTCAATGCCGGGGATGGTATCGCGGTCGCTCTGCCAGAGTTAAACGTAACATCTGATGGACTTATGATCAACGATGCCCCTGGGTCCCCGGGGTATAACACTTGCTGAATTCCTACGTTCGCTCCTTTAATAAATCTTTGTCAGTACTCTTTGGGACCATCAGGAATGCACTTTTCCTGTTCCCTGGTCTAGTTGCCTAAGAAGCTGCGGTGGGTACCGAAACTCGATGAAGTCGAAAAAACGGTAGGCCGAGAAGGGTTTCACTTCTAGCTGCTTGTCCTCTCAGGTACAAGCATTAATGTTTGAGGCGTAACGCCTGAACGTCAACCTATGATAGTCGACCGGCTCTCTCAGGCGCAGAAGAGGTTCGGAGTTGGATATCGGGCCTCACCCTCTTTGAGAAGTCCGGTTCAAATCCAGTAGGAGGAGATTAAATGAGAAAGAAGAAAGTGCTAGCTAGAGTAGTTATGTGCACGCTCTCGATGCTGCTTTCCTTAAGCTCACTAGGAAGCCTCGCGAGCGCACAGGTAAGCACCACTGGCCGCATCATCGGAATAGTGATGGACCAGCAAGGGGCGGTGATTCACAAAGCCGATGTGACCGTTAAGAACGCGGAAACCGGCGAGGAGTACAAATCCAAGTCCGGCGACGAAGGAACTTTCGTAATTGCCTCGCTGCCTGTGGCAACGTATACCGTGACCGTCACCGCATCGGGGTTCAAAACCACAGTTATCCAAAATGTGAAGGTTGAGCTCGGTAAGGCCGCAAGCGTCGAAGCAAAACTGGAGGTCGGCGCGGCGACTGAATCGGTCACCATTACGAGCGGCGCTGAAGTCCTGCAAAAGGACTCAACCAATATCGGCTCAATTATCTCTGGCCGTCAAATCACCGAGTTGCCATTCACCTCGCGGGATGCCCTTGACTTGGTGCTAACGCTTCCGGGGACAACGACTCCCGGTCGCCCGCGCACTTCCTCGATCAATGGCCTACCCAAGGGCTCACTTTTTATTACCCTCGATGGCGTCAATGCGCAGGACAACTTCTTGCGGACTTCCGATGCGTTCTTCACTTACATCCGTCCTCGCATTGATGCGATAGAAGAAGTGGAGGTTTCGACGTCGACTCCAGGCGCTGAGGCTTCAGCAGGGGGCGCGATACACATCCGGTTTGTTACCAAGGGCGGGTCGAACGAATATCACGGAGGCGCGTACTGGTACAACCGTCAAAGGGCCTACAATGCTAATTACTACTTCAACAACCTGACGGGCACCCCGCGTGCGCAGGTGATGTTGAATCAGTGGGGAGTCAAGGCTGGCGGGCCGATTACCCCCTGGCTTAAAGACCGCGCCTGGTTCTTTGTCAACTACGAAGAATTCAGGCTCCCCGAACAAACGGTTCGCATCAAGAACATTCTTAGTCCGGACGCGCAAGCTGGCATATTCAAGTATACGGGAGGTCCAGCAGCGGGAATTAACCTGCTGGCGCTCGCAGCGTCGAAAGGGTTTCCGGGGACGTTCGATCCAACCATTTCAAAGATACTGGCGGACATTCGGACAGCATCCAGTAAGGGTGCTGTTAAGGGGACGTCGGATGCGAACTTCCAACAGCTCACGTTCACGAACACAGGTGGGCAGGTTCGACGTTTTCCGACAATTCGTTTCGACTTTAACGTGACCAGCAAACATCACGTCGAAGCGATCTACAACTTCCAGGATTTTGCATCCAAAGTGGACTTCCTAAACGGACGGGACCCGGCCTTCCCCGAGCCGATTCCTCAGATTCTAGGAAGCCAGGCCTCTAATCGGTTCTCGCTCGCCACCGCGTTACGCTCGCAGCTTAGCAGCGTTGTCGTGAACGAGGCGCGGTTCGGTCTGACCGGCGGGACGGTGGTCTTCTTCCCCGAACTCGGTCCAGCTTCTTTCGCTCCATTTGGCGGTGTAGCGCCGACGTTCCCGAGTTTTAGCACACTCGCCCTGAGCAGCCCTTTCTCGGGCACAACCAACTCGCGTCGAAACTCACCAGTCCAGCAGTTCACAGACAACCTGTCCTGGACAAAAGGGACGCACAACTATAACTTCGGCGCGGCCTACAATCGGGCGACTTCGTTTTCGCAGACCTCTGGCGGATCGCTAGTGCCCGACGCCCGCTTCGACACCCTTTCAACCGATCCGGCCACTACACCCGTCTTCGCCAGCGCAAACTTTCCAGGTGCTGATGCCGCTAAAATCAGCGACGCCAGGAGACTCTATGCACTGCTGACGGGACGAATTTCGGAAGTGAGGTTCAACGCCAAGCTTGATGAGACTACGAAGAAGTATTCACTGGACGGCACAGGCGTTGAGCGCAATAGCGTACACGGCTATGGCTTCTACTTCCAGGATTACTACAAATTCCGTCCGAACCTCAGTATCAACTACGGGCTCCGCTGGGAGGCTGCGCTCTCGCCGCAACACAACAACGGTGTCTACATCAGACCGACCGGCCTGTATGGAATAAGCGGAGAGGGCAACCTTTTCAAGCCAGGAGTAACGCCGGGTGTCGCGACTACCTACGTCGCGGTTGATAAGAACACAAAGGCGTTTGAGGATGACCGGAACAACTGGGCTCCAAGTTTAGGGTTTGCCTGGAGTCCGCATTTTGGAAACTCCTGGCTCAAGCGCATGTTTGGCGAAGGCGACAAGACGGTCATTCGCGGCGCTTATGCTGTCTCCTACGTAGTCGGCGGATTTGCGGACTACAACGGGATATGGACTTCCAACCCTGGGCTCGTCAAGAACATAAATCTGCTCGCCGGGTCTGGCTTTCCCGCCGGAAGCATTCTCTTACGAAACGGGATACCCGCGTTTACTACGCCCGCTCCTCCAACGTTTCCGGTTGCGGCTGCACCAGGCGTAGAGGCCGACGATTTCAATCCGAACCTGAAATCGCCGTATGTTCAGTCCTGGAACATTGGCATTCAGCGCGAACTGACAAAAGACACTGTCTTCGAAGCCCGCTATCTTGGAAACCATTCGATAGGGCTCGGCAGACAGTACAATCTGAACGAGGTGAACATTTTTGAGAGCGGGTTCTTACCGGAGTTCATCGCGGCGCAGAAGAACCTCGCCATCAACGGGGGCACGAGCTTCCAAAACAAAGGTCTACCCGGGCAGGCGGCGCTACCGATCTTTGAGAAGTCGTTCGGAACCGCGGTGGCGAATTTCACTAACTCGACTTTCATCCAACTCCTTAACCAGGGCCAGGCCGGAAGTCTTGCCAACCAGTTGTCCAATGTGACTACTGCGGTAACCTTCCAGAACAACCGCGTGGCTGCTGGATTGCCCGCGAACTTGTTCATTGCTAACCCATCCGTGCTTGGCGGTGGCGCGTTTCTAGCGACCAACCCCGGCAGCAGCACCTACAGCTCGCTCCAGCTTGAACTGCGCCGGCGGCTCTCGCACGGACTCTTCGTAAACGGCAGCTACGTTTGGAGCCATGCGCTGACCAATCAGTTTACCAGCAGCGGAACCAGTCAGCCGCACACGCTGCGTAACATCGGATTGGACAAAGGTCCCTCTCCCTGGGACATCAGACATTCGTTCAAGGTCAGCTACACGTATGACCTGCCAATCGGCGCTGGCCATAAATTCGACTACAAAGGTCCAGGCAACGTAGTTGGCAAGGTTCTTGAAGGCTGGTCGACGGACGGTATAGTTCGATGGACAAGTGGCCGCGTGTTTCCGCTCACCAGTGGCCGCGGTACCTTCAACCAGTTCGACGCAGGGGTGGAGTTGGTGGGTATGAGCATCCAGGAGCTACAGAGCCTGGTTAAGATTCGCAAGGATCCCGCAGCCTCGACTCGCGGTTCGGTCTTCTGGCTGCCTCAGGACATAATAGACAACACGGTTAAGGCGTTCTTCTGCACGTCCGCGGATTGCCAGCCTACCGGACGCTACCTCGCGCCGCCAACGACACCTGGAAAGTTAGGCACTTACTTTTTCCTGTATGGGCCGAACTTCTTCCGTGCAGACTTGAGCATAGTCAAGAAGACGCGCATAACCGAACGCGCGAACGTAGAGTTCCGAGCGGAGTTCCTGAATGCGTTCAACAACATCAACTTCCTGATAGGCAATGTGGGTGCGGCCGACGTAGCCAACTCTGATTTCAACACCGTCTCAGTTGGTACCCAGACGTTCGGGCAAACCAGTCACGCTTATCGCGATATTTCGACCACAAATGATCCGGGTGGGCGGCTGATGCAGTTCGTCCTCAGGGTCAACTTCTAGTCCAGCGTCTAAACTGGCAAAACGAGACGGGAGCGCGCTTCATGCACGCTCCCGTTTCTTGTAAACAAAAACAATGAAGTTTCAACCTCAGCCGGCCAGGATAGCACTCATATTTCTCACCTTGTTTTGCCTGACCGTTATTGGTGAGGCTCAACTAGGGATTAGAGGGCAGATATTCCTGCCAAATGGATCGCCCCCTGCGCGGCCAATCCGTTTCACTCTCCTCACCGACAACGGTATCCGAAGCGACATCATGTTCACCGATTCGAACGGTCGAATTGCGATGAACCGAATTGATGTACCTTACACGATTTTGGTTGAAACCGATGGAGAGACATATGACACAACCCGTGTATCATTTAATCCCGTACACGCAGGAAACTACATCGTCGTCAATCTGAGGCCGCTTATCGACAAGAGCGCGCCTTCAGCTCCGGGTCTAGTCAGAGCCGATACAGTAGACGCTCATGTTTCCCCAAAGGCCAGACAAGCTTATGAGGAAGCTAGCAGGCTGCTCCAGGCGCGCAAGTACGAGCAAGCCGCGGAATTGCTGAAACAGGCGATCGCGCTTCACCCAGGCTACGTCCAGGCACACAATGACCTTGGCGCTGTCTACATGAAATTGAATCAGCTAGACAAGGCCGAACAGATGCTTCGACAGGCTATAAGGCTCAATAGCAAGTGGTATCTCCCACAGCTCAATCTTGGGATGGTTCTCAACCGGCAGAAGAAATATAAGGACGCGGCCGCTTTGCTGACGTCACTACAAACCACCTATCCCGATCAAGCAAAAATTCACTCCCCGCTTATCGAAGCACTGATCGAAGCGCATGAGTGGCTTCAAGCCGAGGCGGAAATACAGCGGGCGCTGTCCATCAAGGAAGCTGATACCGTGGACCTCAAGATCAAACTGGGTATCGTGAGCATGAGACAGGGTAAGTTTTCCTCCGCGGTTTCAGCGTTTCGCGAGGCGATTGCCGCGGAACCTGATAATGCTCTAGCCCAGTTCAATCTCGGCGCCGCGTTGCTTGAGAGCGGTGATCTTGACGAAGCCGAAACGGCGCTGCGCCGGGCTTATCAACTCGAGGGCGCCAAGATGCCCGGCGTACAGTTACAACTCGGCCAACTCTACTTCCGCAAGAAGGACTACCCAAAAGCGATCGAGGCGTTCGAGGCCTACCTGCGCGATCTTCCGAACGCTCCTAATGCCGCTCAAGTCCAGGAAGCGGTTACGCGACTGCGGCAGGCCTCCAACAAGCGCTAGGTTGGTGGGTGGCAAACTTTTGCGGATAGAACTTGTAATTCTCCTTGGCAAGTTGTACATTGCGTCAATCCAGATCAAGGGTGGCAGTTCTATTCGCCGAGAACGCAGTCTGGTTCCCGAGAGTAGCTTCAGTCAGATCACTTTGCTCTGGTGTCACTCGCAATAATTTGTCGATTAGTTTTCCAAGGTCAATAAAGCCCGGCAGTTTTATCAACTGAAGTCTTGCTTCTGAGGCGCCTGATTTTGAACCAGGCGCACTCGAAACAATGAGAGCAACGGAAGGAACCAGCAGGTTTGGGATCTGGGCCTTTGTGCTCCAACTCCCGCCGTCTGTCAACGCTCATTTCAATGGAGGACCCTATGAGTATGAACGGCAGCGTAAGACTCAGAGACGCAGCAGTGTCTTTGTTCTGCTTGGGGTCATTGGTCGTTTGCATGGGGATCTTGCTTAGCCTCAGCGCAACGCCAGCCCGAGCGCAATCAACTTCAACCGGTACCATCACCGGTCAGGTGACGGACCCGCAAAACGCAGTCGTGCCGAAAGCGGACGTGACTCTGCTTGACGTCGCGACGAACACTCCGCGAAAGACGACAACCGACGATGCGGGACGTTATACCTTCGTCAACATTCCGCCCGGCATCTATGACCTTTCGGTAAGTAAATCGGGTTTCAAATCCGCGAAGGTCGACGGACAGAAAGTGACAGTCGGCACGGTGCGGACCATTGACGTCGCGATGGAGATCGGAGCGGTTTCCGAGACGGTTCAGGTATCTGCGTCGGCGGGCGCCGAACTCCAAACGACGAACGCGGCGGTCGGGAAAACCATCACCGGTAAGCAACTCGAGTTGATAACGAATCTCGGCCGAGATGCGAATGTACTCTTTGTCCTTCAGCCAGCCGTGGCGCCAACCGGCGAGGTGGCCGGAGCGGTCCGAGACCAGAATACTTACCAGCTCGATGGCGGCAACAACAGCGACGACATGGCGGGCACGACCAACACCTATACGCAGGCTGCCGGCTTTATCGGTTCTGCTGCTACGGGCGGTACTCCGTCAGGTGTTATGCCTACTCCGGCGGAGAGCATCGAGGAATTCAAGGTGGCAACGAACAACCAATCGGCGGACTTTAACGGCTCCGCCGGTGGCCAGATCTCGTTGGTGACCAAGCGCGGAACGAATCAATGGCACGGATCGGCCTACGAGCATTTCTTCGGGAGTAATTTCGGAGCCAACACCTGGTTGAATAATCACACGCCGGTTAAGGACTCAGCCGGCAAGATCTTGTCTCCGTCTACTCCGCTTCCTAAGAGCCATCAGAACCGCTTTGGTTTCTCAGCGGGCGGTCCAATCGCACCCTATTTTCTGGGAGGTAAGACTTACTTTTTCGCCAACTATGAAGGCCGGCGCTTCCCGCAGGCCGCGCCCGTCAACAAGCTGGTTCCGACCGATCTCTTGCGCGCGGGAATCGTTCAGGTTCAGGACGCCGCGGGGGTTTGGCAAAAGTACAATCTCAATCCCACGCCGGTCACGATAGCTGGAGTCACCTACCAGCCGGCCCGGTGCGGAGTCGCTAACGTTCTTTGTGATCCTCGCGGACTCGGTATGAACCCGCTGATTTCGCAACTATGGAACAAGTTCATGCCTCTGCCCAACGACCCCTCGTCGGGCGACCAACACAATACACAGGGATATCTGAGCTCGGTTCTGCTGCCACAAAACGCTGACTCCCTGGTCGCTCGATTCGACCATGACTTTGGCGAGAAATGGCACTTCATGGGCAGCTACCGCTACTACAGGCTCGACCAACTGGCAAACACGCAGATTGACATTGGTGGCGCGCTGCCGGGCAGTACCTTTGGAGTGCCGAGGTCAACCGCCCCGCGACAACAGAAGCCTTCCTATTACGTCGTCGGGCTTGTGACCAACATCTCTCCCAACATGACCAATGACTTTCACTACAACTATCTGCGGAACTTCTGGGAGTGGGGCACCGCCGCGGCGCCACCGCAGCTACAGGGCCTCGGGGGCGCGCTCGAGCTCGGCGGTGAATCCGCTAACGCGCTGATCCCATATAACGTGAACACGCAGAACGTGCGCCAGCGTTATTGGGACGGCCAGGACCACGTTATCCGTGATGACGTCACCTGGATTCGCGGGAATCACATGTTCCAGTTCGGTGGTATGTATCAGCGCAACTTCGATATCCACCAACGGAACGACAACGGGCAGGGCGTCATGGCAGCGAATGTGTATCAAATAACCAACAATCCGGGCCTGGCATCACTAAGCCCCGCTTTCACGCCGGCCGGTTTGCCTGCCAGCCAGCTCAATACCTGGACAACGTATTACGCCCAGATCTTGGGCCTCGTCACTCAACCACAATCGCTGTACACACGCAAACTTCCAGACCTGAGCCTCCAAGCGCTGGGGACTCCCGCGTTTGATAAGAGCGTCATTCCGAGCTACAACGCCTACTTCAGCGACACCTGGCGACTCAAGCCGAACTTCACCTTGAGCTTCGGCCTGGGCTACATGGTTGAGATGCCGCCATTTGAAAAGGAAGGCAAGCAGGTGATGCTGGTGGACACCGCTGGCAAACCGATCATCACCGAAGACTATCTGGCCCAGCGCAAGAAGGCTGCTCTCGCCGGACAAGTTTACAACCCGACTCTCGGGTTTGCGACCATCGGCAACGTTGGTGGCGGCGGCCGAAAGTATCCGTACGATCCATTCTATGGCGGCTTCAGCCCGCGCGTTGCAATCGCGTGGAACCCGAAGTTTGAGAGCGGGATCCTGGGCAAGGTGTTCGGGCCGGGCCGCTCGGTCATCCGCGCGGGCTACAACCGGATTTTCGGGCGGCTGAACGGTGTGGACCTCGTGCTGGTTCCGCTGCTTGGCACCGGCCTGCTGCAGCCAGTTCAGTGTCAGGGCGCAGTCAACGCGGCCAATGCGGTCGCCGGGAGTCAGTGTTTGGGAGTGAACGGTGCGAATCCGAACACCGCTTTCCGCATCGGTGCGGACGGGCTGACGGCGCCGCTTCCCACGGCTTCGAACACGTTGCCGCAGCCGTTCTTCCCCGCAACGCTGGCCTCAAATGGAACTCGCTTCGCATCGGCGGGCGGTGGGTCCACGCTTGATCCCAAGTTTAGGCCCAACGTCTCCGATCAGATCGACTTCACGCTCCAGCGTGAACTGATTCCGCATAAGCTTTTGCTCGAGGTCGGCTACATTGGACGACGAATCCGGAACGAGTTTCAATCCTTCGACCTTGACACCGTTCCGTATATGACGACCCTCGGTGGCCAGACTTTCGCGGACGGCTTCAAGAATCTGTTTCTCCAACTCTGCGGCCCGGTTCCTACTTGCGCGGCCCCAAGTTCGGCAGTTCTAAACGCGGTTACGCCGCAGCCGTTCTTCGAGGCGGTGATGGGCGGGCCTACGTCGACCTTCTGCAAGACTGCAGTTGGGGGCGTAACTCCGGCCAACTGCACTGCTGCAGTTGCGCTGAATCAATCGTCGAACATAAGGTCCACTTTGGTCTACAACCTGTGGAACGCTCTCGCGAGCAGCACATCGTGGACACTTGGAAGGACCTTGCCAAGCTCGAACCCTCCGGGCGGTTGTCTTGCCGGCTCGGCGGTCTGCAATCAGCTCACTTCCATTTTCATGGAAGCGTCCAACGGTTATGGCAACTACAACGCAGCCTTCCTCTCGGTGTCAGTGCGAGACTGGCACGGTGTGACTGCCCAGTCGAACCTCACCTGGAGCCACACACTGGGTACGGGAGCGGTCACGCAGGCCACAAGCTCGTACTCCGTCCTTGATCCCTGGGATCTGGGTGCGATGTACGGGCCGCAGTCGTTTGACGTTCGATTCCTCTTCAATCAGTCAGTCCTGTGGGAGCCCCGCTTCTTCAAGAATCAGAAGAGCATCTTCGGTCGCCTGTTTGACGGTTGGGCATTCGCCCCGCTCTTCACGGCGCGTAGCGGGTTTCCGCTGAGGGTGGGCATCCAATCGGGAGTCAATGCAAACTGCCAGTCATTCGCTCAGATGAACTGCAACGAAGGCAGCTCTCAGGAGAACGCAATGTTTGTCGTGCCGTATAAGGGTGGCAACTCCGCCATTAAGAACCAGACCTTCACTGGCACGATCGGCATCAACACCAACCCGGCGAATGGTGGCGTGGGCATCAACGCATTCTCGGACCCAGCCGCAGTCTACAATGGATTCCGGCGGTTGATCCTGGGCCTGGACCACAACGGCGGTGGCACTGGCGTTCTCCGCACAATGCCGACCTGGAACCTCGACCTGAGCATCGCCAAGAAGTTTACGTTTACTGAGCGGATTGGAATGACATTCCTTGCCCAGTTCGCTAACGTGCTGAACAAGTTTCAACCGGACAACCCGAGTTTGAATCTCGACACTCCGGCGTCGTTCGGCAATATCACCAGCCAACTAAACACGCCGCGCCAGATCGAATTCGGTCTGCGCGTTCACTTCTAAGCAACCCTCTTGGGGCCGAGTTGCTCGGCCCCACTTTCCTTCTCCAAGCTGGTATGACAAGCGCGGGCTTAGTCCCTGTCCGTGTTGAGCATCTTGTGCAAATTGAGCTTGTAATTCTCACGCACAAGTTATAGATTGCGCTCATCCAGGATAAGGCCGGCGCACTTTTTACTCCCAGGGTTGTAGTCTATCTCCCGCAGAGTAGCTTGATGGCCTTGCTCTGGTGGCACCAAGTCTTTCGCTCACACAAATTCACAACCATCACCTGTTTTCGAGAGCAGGTTGGAGGAGGGACACTATGAAAACCAGGATTACAAGCCACCTTGGCTTGCTGCTTTCCTTGCTATCGCTGGTGACCTCAACGGTCCCGGCGCAGACGACAACGACAGGCCGGCTCACCGGCACTGTTACAGATGTTCAAGGCGCCCTGATTCCTAAGGCCCAGATCGCGGTCAAAAGCGACCAGACTCAGATTGAATTCAAGGTGACGTCAAACGACGAAGGCGGTTGGTCAATACCATCCATCCCAAACGGGGCTTATACCGTTACGGTCACTGCCGCGGGTTTCAAGTCTACGGTCATCCAGAATGTGAAGGTAGACACCGGAACAACAGCAACAGTCAACGCCTCTCTCGAAGTAGGCGGTGCTACTGAGCAAGTGGTTGTCACCAGCGGCAGCAGCGTCATTCAAACCGAGAGCGCGAACATCTCTTCTACTATCGTCGGCCGTCAGATTGGCGAGTTGCCCTGGGCCACGCGAGATGCCATGCAGTTGGTGCTGACTCTACCGGGCGTTCAGACACCGGGGACGCCGCGCACTTCTTCAGTTAACGGGTTGCCCAAGCAATCGCTCAACATCACGCTTGACGGCGCAAACATTCAGGACAACTACTTGAAATCAAGCGACGGATTCTTCACGTCTACCCAGGCGAAGTCGGACGCTGTCGAAGAGGTGACGGTATCGACGGCGACTCCCGGCGCGGAGAGTTCGGGTGAGGGAGCCGTGCAGATAAAGTTCGTCACCAAGTCGGGCTCGAACAATTATCACGGCGGCCTATTCTGGCAGCATCGAAATACCGCCCTCAACGCAAACTACTACTTCAACAACATTGACGGGTTGCCTCGCGATTTTATGATCTTGAACCAGTACGGAGGTCATATCGGCGGGCCGATCTCGATACCGAAGCTGTTCAACGGCAAAGACAAGGCTTTCTTCTTCATCAATATGGAAGAGTTCAAGCTGCCTCAAGTCTACGGTGCATCGCGCACGGTCTTGACCGACTCTGCGCGGCAGGGCAACTACACTTATAAGGCCTCCGCGGCTGTCCCAGACCGTAACATAAAAGTCGGAGATCTCGTGACGGTCAACCTTTACCAGATCGCAGCCGCAGGGGCGGGCACGGGTGCGACCAAGAGAACATACCCAAACACGATTGATCCTACAGTGGCCTCGGCTCTGGCATTAATTGCCGAGGCAGCGCCGAAAGGGGCGCTCAAGAGCCGCATCGACTCTAACAACGATTACAATCGGCTCGATCTGAATTTTCAGGACCCGGGGCGCAACATTCGGCGATTTCCAACCGTGCGTTTGGATTTCAACATCACCAACAAGCACCACCTGGAGTTTGTCCACAACTACCAGCATTACTTCTCGAACCCAGATGGTGTAAACGGCCAGCTTAACCAGTATCCAGGAACCGGAATTGTGGTTGGGTTCCCAGGCGTCACGGGAAGTATCTACCGGAATAACTTTACGTTTACCGGAGCCGAACGTTGGGCGATCAACAACAAGTTGGTGAACGAATTCCGGTTCACCTCCTCTGGAAACGGCACCTCGATGTTCACTCGCGAATTCGCGCCGGAGCTTTATCGCCTATACCGTGGCTTTGTATTGTTCCAGGGCACAGCCTATACCAGTGCTTTCCAATCACGCAGCTCACAGTCACGTCGGAATACGCCGGTCATTTCGGTGAATGACAACCTGAACTATGTGAAGGGCACGCACGCAATGAACTTCGGCCTCGCCTACACCAAAGTAAAGTCATTCACCCAAGCGGTGAGCAGGGAGATAGTTCCATCCGTCACACTGGGCATTGCAACGGGAGACCCGGTTGCCACCGGCTCTACGTCGATATTCGGCACAGCCTCACAGACCAATCCGCTAAACAATTTTCCGGGGAGTACGTCAGCCCAACGGACCGAGGCATCTTTGCTCTACGCTCTATTGACGGGCCGAATAAGCAGCACCAACATCCAAGCGACGCTGGATGAGAACGACCGAAAATTCCGTTTCGAACCCTACACCGAACGCAACCACCAGGTTGAGTGGGGTATTTACGGGCAGGATTCTTGGAAGCTGAGGCCGAACCTGACCTTCAATTATGGCTTGCGCTGGGAGTTCCAACCTTCGCCGGTAAATGACAACCTCGTGTATACCCGGACAGGGTTTGATGGACTGTACGGCATCTCCGGCAAAGGCAATCTCTTCAGGCCCGGCGTATTCGAGGGCGCAATCACACAGTACAGATTGCTGGATAAGAAGGAGAAGGCGTACGAGAACCGCTACAAGGACTTCACTCCAAGCATCGGGTTCGCATGGACACCGGAATTCAAGACGGGCATGTTGGGCAAACTCTTTGGGACTACCGGACAGACCGTGTTGCGCGGCGGTTATTCCATCGCTTACACGAGAGAGGGGTTCAGCGCCTTTAATTCGATGTTCGGATCGAATGCTGGTCCGTCGATTCCACTTGGCGTAAACGCGAGTGACTTCCCGACGGAATTCGGCGCTGCCGGCAGTCGCCTGTTCCGCGATCCGGTGATCCCATTCCTTGCCCTTCCAGAACCCAAGTTCCCGTTTACGGCTCGCCAGGGCGACTCGCTCAACGACTTCAACCCGAACATCAAGGCAGGCTATGTCCAGTCGTTTTCTTTTGGGATTCAGCGTGAAATCACCAAGGACACGGCCTTTGAGATTCGTTACGTGGGCAATCACGCGACTCACTTGTGGCGCCAGTACGAACTCAACGAGGTCAACATCTTTGAAAACGGTTTCCTCAAAGAGTTCAAAATCGCTCAGCAAAATCGGCTCATAAGCCTGGCTGCTGGAAAGGGCGACAATTATCTGAATCAGGGACTGCCAGGCCAGGCGGCCATCCCGATCATTGCGACCGCCATCGGCTTGACCGCCGTTGACACGACGACGCTCACGTCGATTACAAGAGGTGAGGCCGGGCGAGTTGCGAACTCGATTTCAAACAACCTGACGAGAATGAACAAGCTGATGGATGCGAACCTGGTTCCGTTTGTCACGCTTCCTGACCCGAACAATCCGGCGGTGACCATCAGACGATCGAATTTCTTCATCGTTAATCCGATCTCCCCCGGCGGCGCGTTTCTGATGGACAATGGAGCGGGCACAACCTACAACGCGCTTCAGTTGGAGCTGCGACGCAGAATGGCTAACGGTCTGCTCGTGCAAGGCAGCTATGTCTGGTCGAAGTCTCTTTCAAACGCGTTCGCGAATTCGGATTCGGCATTCAGCCAACCGTCAACGTTACGCGATCTCGAATACGACAAAGGTCCTGCGCCGCGTGACATCCGTCACCAGTTTAAGGTTGACTGGATTCACGAGCTGCCGATTGGTCCGGGGCGTCGCTTCGTGAGCGGGCACATGCCGGTTGTCAGCAGGCTGATTGAAGGCTGGCAGTGGGGTGGCGTCGCACGCATTCAGTCAGGGACGCCAATACTCTTGTCGAGCGGCCGCCAAACTGTCAGTCAGCGCGATTCAGGCATAGCGTTGTTTAACATCAACACCAAACAACTTCGGGAGTTGGTCAAGATTCGCAAGGAAACAGTCTGCACGGCCGGCAAATGCCAGGGGATCGTTTACTGGCTGCCCCAAAACATCATCGACAACTCTCTGGCCGCGTTTGAAGTAGGCGGCAAGACGCTTGCGGACCTCAAGCCGAATGAGCCCTACCTCGGCCCGCCGTCCGAGGCAGGCAAGTTCGGCTCGCGCATATTCCTGTACGGGCCGTGGCAGGCACGGTTCGACTTGAACTTGATGAAGAGGACGCGGATAACGGAAAACACGAACTTCGAGTTCCGCGTTCAATTCCTCAACGCATTCAACAGGCCGAACTTCACTATCCAGGCCCCGGGCGATAACACATTCACCGCGGCGGCGAACTCCTCGTCGTTTGGCCAAACACGTTCGGCTTACCGCGATTTCACTGTTTCGGGAACGAACGATCCGGGCGGACGCCTTGTCGAGTTCCAGCTTCGGCTCAACTTCTAAACCGACAGAGTTCTTACAAGCTTCGCAGACTAAAATCGCCTCCGTCATCGAAGTGACCGAGGCGATTCTTTTCACCTGATCTGTAATATTGAAGCCCTTTACTTCCGGTCCAGGGCCGCCTTGATTTTCTCGATGACACCGCGCACCTCGGCAGCGTTCGGAGCCTTCGGAACATCGGTCAGATATTGCTCAAAAGCTCGCCTTGCGCTCTCGTACTTCCTCTGCAAGAAGTAGATTTCGCCGAGTAAGAACTGCGCAGCTCCCATTTCCGCGCCGCCCAGACGATAAGCCTCAAGCAACTGACGCTCGGCCTCATCGAACTGTTGCCCTTGAATCAGAGCCCCGCCAAGCTGAAGGTGTATACGTGCGGAATCGGGTAAAACTCTCGCTGCTTTATGAAGCTCTTTGACCGCCTCGTTGAATCGCTGCTTCCGATTGAGCAACAAGCCAAGCTTGTAGTGCGCGTCGCCTGCTGCCCGAAAGTCGAGCTTAACGTCAGTGAGCGCTGCACGCAGATGACCTTCGGCTTCGTCCAGACGGTCGGCTGCCATCAAAGCGTCTGCAAGCGGCACGCGCACTTCGAGGAGAGTGGGATTGTCCCTGCGCAATTGCTCCAGCAAATCTATCGCGTCCTTATATTTGGCCTGTCGAGTCCTGATGATAGCGAGATTTAAACGCGGATAGTAAACACGCGGCGCGATCTCAATTGCTCGTCCGAATACCCTGGCGGCTTCGTCCAGCTTGTTCAGTTTCATGTTCAGGACGCCGAGATCGTTTAGAGCGCGGAAATAGTTCGGATAGATCGTCACCGCTCTATTGAGTCGGTTCAGAGCCTCACTGGCTTGGCCTGCGCGTATTGCGCGCATACCTTCATAGTAAGCTTCGCGCGCATCTTTTGGCACACGAGTATCGAGCTCAGCAAGATCAATCACTCCTACCGGCTTTGCGGCGTCAGGGTCGAGAGGTTTCAGGAATATGGGAATATAATAGACCCCGGCGAATTCCTGAAACGTAACAGTGGTGGTTTCGAAAGCGCGCCCGTCGCTCAAAATGGTAATCGTGTATCGAGACTCAGGTTTTAATCCCTCTTTGCGGGTCAGCAGGAATTTGCCTTTGGAATCGGTGAAGAAACTTTCGATGCGACCATCACCGCTTGTCAACGTGAATCGCAACTCGCGCGGCGGCAAAGATCCATCCGGCATGAAGAATTGAATCGAGGGCGGCGCTTGAGCTTTGATGAGCGCAGGAAGAAGCGGAGCAATGAGTAAAGCTGCCGTCAATCGCAGTGTCATTCGGCTCATAGGGCCCCTCCTGTCAAAGCCAGCTCAGCAAGCTTAGCGCTCTGCTTTCAACGTCAGCGATTGTCGGCCACACTATCATAGTAGACAACCACAGTAAAACAGAATCCAGTTTGCTTATAGCGCCCTTTCGGCGAGGGCCATCCCGACCTCGACGCCCTATGAAAGGAATGAGAATGTCCGTTCAGAAGATCCGAACAGACCCTGCGTATGGCGAAAGTCACCGGTTGGCTTCTCGCGAAATCAGGCTCGCCAAATTGGCTTGTGATTCTCTTTAAGAAGTTGTAGATTCCGGGCCATCGATGTTGAGGCCGATAGCAGTACTTCTCCCGAGGGGCGGAGTTTGGCTACTGGAGCAACTCCGGGCGGGAGATGGCTTTGGCCGCAGTCGGGTTTTCGCTCACATAAACTTCAAAATCACCCCTGGTGGATAGGTTTGAGTCGGCCGTCCACCAGTGAACAAACGGAAGGGAATAGGAGGCGCAAAAATCGGAAGATCAACAATTGCGTTTGCAGTTGGAATCTGTTTGCTAGTTAGCAGCATGGTGGTTACGCTAGTCTCACCGGAACGGTCACCGACGCCGCCCAATCGATAATTGAGGACGCAACAGTCACCGCGAAAAACATCCGGACCGGCGTCGCTCAAGACACAAAAACAAACGGCCAGGGCGTCTACCAATTTGTCAGTCTTCAGCCTGGCACGTATGAAGTCACCGCCGAAAAATCGGGCTTTCGAAAAGTGGGCTTCAATGAAGTTGCGTTAGAGGTCGCGGCCAAAGCAAGGCTCGATTTTCAGCTTGAAGCCGGCCAAGTCTCCGAAGCGGTGAACGTCACAGCCAGCAACCAGGCTACGCTGAACCGCGAATCGACTTCGGTTACTGGCGTCATCAACCAAAAGATGATAACCGACCTGCCACTGCCAGGACGTAATGCGCTCGATCTTATCCTCACGCAGGGCGGTCTTTTGGGGGATAACTTTGGTGGTCAACGAATCGGCGCTCTCAACATAAACACGCGATGGCATCGACGTCATGGACCGCCGAATAAACTCTGGGATCAACTCTACCGTCTTCAACAGCACAGATCTTGTTGAGGAAGTTCGGATCACGACGTCGCCGGCGGACGCGGAGTTCGGGCGAGGCTCGGCATTTGTTCAATTGATCACTCGCTCAGGAACCAACCAGTTCCATGGCAGTGTCTTCGAATCTCACCGCAACACAGCTTTGAACGCCAACGAGTGGGACAATAACTTGCGCGGCGACCCGCGCGACGTCTTGATACGCAATCAGTTCGGCGCCCGAGTAGGCGGGCCTATAAGAAAGAACAAAACCTTCTTCCACTTCCTGTATGAAGGCCAGCGCCAGCGGGAAAAGACCGACGTGACTGCTACGGTATTGACGGCGGCCGCCCGCCAGGGCCTGTTCCGGTTCTTTCCCGGAGTGCAGAACGGAAACGCCATTGCACTGGTGCCAACTGTTGACCCGAACGGCAACCCTGTCAAGCCGTCGACGGCGACCGGAGAACTTCAGTCGGTAAGCGTGCTCGGTCGCGACCCGAATCGAGGCGTCTTCGATCCGACCGGCCTGGTTCAGAAATATCTGGGCCTCATGCCGCTTCCTAACAACTTTCGAACTGGAGACGGACTTAACACGGCGGGATTCACCTGGTCGCGCCCCCAAACAAACGACTTCAACAACTACAATATAAAAATCGATCATAACTTCAATGAGGACCACCGGCTCTCATACAGCTCGCCAACACAATGTCGGCGCTTTCGCGGACTTTATTAACAACACCTCCAACTTCACCGGAGCTTTTGGCGGGCTGCTGCGCAATGGGGGTTTTGCCGAAAACTTCATCGTCGTGAACCCGCAGTTCGCGGGCTCGAACCTCACCGGCAACTTCGCCAATTCGTCGTATCACTCGTTTCAGGCTGATGTAAGAAAGCGATTCTCTAACGGCTTGCAGTTCCAAACCAACTACACCTTTAGCAAGGCTCTCGGCGAGGAAGAAGGGTCAGGCCAGGAGATGCTCGACAGCTACCGCAACGCCAGAAACCGAAGCTTCGATAAGCGCCGGATGTCTTTCGATGTCCGTCACGTCTTTCGGAGCAGTTGGACATACGAATTGCCCTTCGGGCCGAGGCGCCCGTTTCTCAGGGACAGCAACGGGATAATCTCGCGGATACGCCTTCTCCGGTGACCCCCTTACCCTGGATGCTCTCGTCAGCTCATTCAACCAATTCAACGACAATACCCCGACGGTTGTGGGCCAGTTCCCGGCCAACATCGGCAAGGTAAAAGTAACCGGTACGGGCGTGACCTACTTCGGGAACCTGAAGCAGATCGTTGATCCTCAGGTGGCAAAACTCACCACGAACGGCGGCGTTCAGGGTAGGAGCACACTGTTTGCCATCACGGATGCAAGCGGTAACATCCTTTTGGTAAACCCGGCGGCGGGAACGCTGGGCACTCTTGCCCCCCGGTACTTCGAAGGACCCGGCTCATTCCGCTTCGACGTGAACCTGGTGAAGCGGATACGCATAACCGAAGGCAAGAACCTCGAACTGCGCGCGACCGCGCTGAATGTTCTCAACCATCCGATCTGGGACAATCCCCCAACGGCGAATAGGGATATCAACTCGGTCAACTTCGGGAAGATTAC